>Ga0209051_1000057_pt1 | contig 263902 bp, 255 predicted proteins | sample AraplaCvi_mMS_r2_2_FD_184286 | JGI IMG/M metagenome (GOLD analysis project Ga0209051, IMG submission 184286) | Arabidopsis root microbial communities from North Carolina, USA - plate scrape MF_Cvi_mMS_r2 (SPAdes) (version 2) | ecosystem: Host-associated > Plants > Roots > Endosphere | place...
GACCGGTGCTGCCGGGTACCGGGGTGCGGGGCGACCCGCGGCCTGCATGCCCATCACATCATTCATTGGGAAAACGGCGGGGAAACCGAGCTGCACAACCTGGTGCTGGTGTGCCCCTATCACCACCAGCTGCACCACAAGCGGGTCATCACCATCACCGGCCCGGCTGACCGCCTCGTCGTCACCGACGCCGCGGGCCGACAACTCGACGGTGGATCCCTGGCGAGGCCACCGACCGCTCCGCCACCCAATGTGCCGCCGTGCCCCGGACCGACCGGGGAACGCGCCCAATGGTGGTGGTACCAACCTTTCGAACCACCACCCACACCGTCGGCCAACTAGACATCGGCCTGCGTCGCGACACGACGACCGTCGGCCGCGGTTTAGGGTCGGGTCATGAGCAGTGTCTCGGAGAATCCCGCACAGGTCAGGGGTGAACGCCGCCGCATGCGGACGAGGGCCGCATTGCTCGATGCGGCCGAGCAACTGCTGGCAGATCGTTCGACGGACGCGATCCGGATGGAAGACGTGGCTGAGGTTGCCGGGATTTCGCCGGCATCGGTGTACGTCCACTTCGGCACCAAAGATGCCCTGGTGTCGGCAGTCATCCAGCGGCTGCTCGACACCTCGATGGCCGAGCTGATGGCGGCGTACGCCGCCGAGGGCACCGCCTTCGAACAGGTCTTGGAGGCCGGAGTGGCGTATATGCGGCTGCTCGTCGACCGTCCGGCCTTGACGCGCTATCTGTCGGTGAATGCCCTTGGCGGGCCGAGTAATTCACTCGATGGCGAAGTGTCCGCGCGAATTGATCTGCTGCGCAACGCTTTCGAACAGCGAATCCAGGCTGCCGTCGACAACGGTGAGGTCAAGTCCGTCGACAGCAAGATGCTGTCGTACTTCCTGTTCGGGGCCTGGAACGGGGTGGCGGCGCTGGCGTTGCGCACCGACAACGCCCGGTTGACGCCCGCTGACGTTGAAAAATGCCTGCTCCAGGCCCGCGAGTTGCTGGCTCGAGCCGTCACCATTGCTTAATCTAGAGTCTCACTCTAAATTGGGTGTATGACATCACTCGAAGCTCGGCCGACGGCCGAGCTCTATGAGCGGGTCCCGAACCCCGAACTGGCGAACTCCGCACTGCTGCGGCTGCTGCCCAAGGTCCTCGCCGAGGACCTGCGACCCACTCGGGCCCAGGTCGAGGGTTTCGCCAAGTACGGCGTGACCGGTGACCCGCTGGCTGATGCGGTCGTGGCCGCCATGAAGGGACCGGGTGGCAAGGAACTGCGCGGCCAGTTCGAACAGGCCCTGGCCCATGGCATCGACACCGTCTCGGACACGCCGCCGGTGCTGCGGGAGTTCTTCGCGGCGGTCGAGGAAGTGCCCTATTGGGTCGACCCGGAGAAGCTGCAGCGTGGCGCCGAGGTCACCAGCCGAATGGGTCCGCTCCTTGCCCCGAGCCTGCTGGTCGGTCTGGCGCTGACGTACACCACGCCGGACGGCAATGCCGTACTGCTGCGGGCCGGCGATACCCGCGACAAGGCCGGTACCCGCGCTGTTGAGACCCTGTCCTGGCTGTCCGCCGTGACGACCCCGGGCGCATTGCGCCGCGGCGAGTCGGGTTTCCAGTCGTCGGTGCGGGTTCGACTGACCCACGCGTTCCTGCGGTCCGGCATGCCCAAACGTGCCGACTGGGATGAGGGCCGCTTCGCGGTGCATCAGCAGGTGTTCAGCTCGGTCATCATCGCGTTCACGCTGGTGCCGATGGTCGTCGCGGGTATGGCCGGTAATCGCCTGCGCCGCAAGGACCGTGAGGCCGTCGTGCACCTCTGGCGGTACATCGCGTACATCGTCGGCGTGCATCCGAACCTGATCCCCGCCACCGAGTCGGACACCGCCAGGCTGCTGTGGATGTTCCTCGACGAGGTGATCGCCCCGGACGCCGGTTCCACGGAACTGGGCACCGCGCTGATCGCGGCCTACCCCGAGATTTACGGCGTCACCGGCAACAAGCCGAGTCATCGGATCGCGCGCTGGCTGCTGCCGCAGTCGCACTCAGTGGTGGCGCGCGCTGCGCTCGGGAACGAGGTCTCGGACGTCCTGGGCTTCCCGAAGATCAATCCGGCGATGGTGCCGCTGGTGGGTCTCACCATGGCGGTGACCACGGCGTGGTCGGCATTGGACGTCATTCCGCCGGTACGCCGAGCCCGTACCCGAGTGATGTACCGCAGTCGCGTGAAGATCATCGACCGGATGTGCCGGCGAACGCACGCCGACCTCAGTTACCGCCGCGAATAACGCAACGGCTCAGTAGGGCACGTCGGTCTCGCCGGCGGACGTGTCCTTCTCGTCGTGATTCGACTCGTGGTAGCCGAAGCTGCCCGGCGCGGGGCCCTGTCCCGGCGCCTCGAATTCGTCGCCGCCGTAGGGCACGTCGGGATCGGGTTGTGCTCCGGCCATCGGGGCGAGGCTGATTGCACCGCCGATCGCGGCCGCGGCAATCCATGCTGCAACCAGCGCGTTTTTCATCCGCATGACGCCTCCTGCAAGCTGCCCGTTTCCTGGGAATTTGCACAAATGTTAGACGCGGCGAGACCGCACTGACGTCGATTGCAATTATTCGGCGGAATTCCGGACTTGCAGATCAGGCGAGGACTTCGATTTCGTCGCCCAAATGGTAGCCCGGCGTCAACGACAGCGAATCGCCACTCCAGAACGAACCCGGATCGAAATAGTTCTCGCGTTTCTCGGTGACCAGCAGACCCATTTCTTCGTAGGTGATGGCCACCGTCTCGGCGCAGTAGGCGGTCTCGAGCCCGGCCGACCGCCGGCGGTTCTTGTCGCGCTCGGCGGATTCACGAACCTTGCGGTGCACCAACGGAATTCCGCGTGTGTAGTCGCTGACGACCGGTGCCCGGCCGCGGAACCACCGGCCCGTCAACCGGGCCGTGGTCGGGAACGCGGTGCCGTCCATGCGGGCCACCACTTTCAGCGCCAGGTCTTCTTGTTCGCGGGTGGCGTACGGCGTCAACTGTCGCAGCCAGCACCGCTGCCCGTACACGTACACCCACCGTTCGACGGCGGCACGCAGATCGTTGAGTTGTACGCCGCGGTGATGGCTGCCGCTCCACAGGCATTCGAGTTTGTCGCCGAGTTCGGCGTGCCAGATCAGCGGCGGCAGATCGTCGATGGCGACCGTCATGCCGACGTGGTTCACGGGGGCATTGGTGAGCGTCTGGATGGCGCGGTCGGGCTTGGACGCCCCACGGAACAACCAGATGTCGCCGGTCCGGGTTTCGGCCAGCGCCCGCTCCAATGTCACCGCGTTACCAGTCATCTGGGCAGCTTAGACATTCCGCGGTGCTTCGCTCGTCCATAATCACTGCATGCGTGGCGTGTGGAAGTGGGTGGGCCTGGCCGGTGTCGCGGGCGTGGTGGCCGGTGGCGTGTTGGTCGCGCGCGATCAGCGCAAGCGTGAGTCATACACGGCTGACGATATTCGTGCCCGGCTGCATCAGCGGCTGGCCGAATCCGGCGGGAGCCAGCCCACGGCATAGAGCCGGTGGTCTCCGGTGAAGCCCTTCAGCTCCGCCACCCGGCCGCCGTCGAACGTGATGTCCGCGCAGGAATCGGAGGCGGACAAGGCATCTCGCACGGCCTTGCTCACGAGCACTTCGCCGCCGTCGGCCTGACTCGCCACCCGCGCGGCCATGGCGACATTGCGCCCGAACAGATCATCGCCGCGGCGCACCGACTTGCCGGTGTGAATCCCGATGCGGACCCGGACGCCGCCCGGCGCCTTCGCCAACTGCTGCTGCATGTCGATACTGCAGCGCACCGCCTGCTCGGGCTCGGCGAAGGCGATCATGAAACCGTCGCCCTGACTCTTCACGACCAGCCCCGACTGCTTCTTGACGCACCGGCCGACAAGCTTGTCGTGATGGTCGATCAGCCGTACCCAGGCCCGGTCACCCATGCGCTCGTTGAGGGCCGTGGACCCTTCGATGTCCGAGAACATGATCGCCACCCGGCCGGTCGGCGCCAACTTGGCCAGGTCCGGCCGCTCCACCTCGGCCCAGCCGGCGAGCTCCTCGATCGATGACCACATCGCACCGCCGAAGCCCTCTTTGTTGATCAGGTTCGCGGTCTGCCACATGGTCTTCACCGCCGCGCGGCCGCCGGCCAGCAGCAGATTGGTGCGGGGCTCGGACGGGGCGCGCAGCTCCGCGATCTCCCGGCGCGCGGCCCGCAGCCGGCCTCGCGTCACCCGCAATGCGATGGTCTCGACAACGACCACCGCGGCGAGCACACAGATGGCGATCAGCGAGATCGTCGATACCGTCACCGCTCAAGTATCGAGGCGCCGGGCCGCGATCTCGTCATTGACGGACGAACTGCACCACCGCGTCGGTGAAGGCGTCGTTGTCGTCGCCGGCGGCGGTGTGCCCGGCGTCGGACAGTTCGACGAACTGCGCGCCCGGCACCTTCTGCAGGAAGTCCTGCACGCCTTCGGTGCTGACCACGTCGGAGAGCTTGCCGCGGATCAGCAGGATCGGGATCTCGAGGCTGATCGCCGCGTGCTCGAGCATCTCGGCGCGCTCGAACGGGTCGTCGCCGGGCGCGGTGAGAAACGCCGGGTCCCAGTGCCAGAACCACTTGCCGTCCTGCAGCCGCAGGTTCTTCCTGAGTCCCTCCACGCTGCGCGGCCGGGTGCGGTGCGGCAGGTACGCCGCGACGGCGTCCGCGGCCTCTTCCAGTGAGGCGAAGCCGTCGATGCCGCTGAACATGAAGTCGCGGATTCGTGCACTGCCGCTCTTCTCGAAACGCGGTACGACGTCGACCAGGACCAGTTTGGTCACCAATTCGGGACCTGCTTCGTGCGCGACGGGCAGGCTGGTCAGGCCGCCCATGCTGGCGCCGATCAGGGCCACGGGCCGGCCGATCTGGTAGATCACCTGCAGCGTGTCGCCGGTCAGCGTCTCGAGTGAGTAGTTCGCCGTGGGGGAGCGGTCGCTGTCTCCGTGCCCGCGGCTGTCCAGCGCGACGACGTGGAAGCCGGCATTCGCGAGAATCTGGCCGGTGTTCTTCCAGGAATGCCGGTTCTGGCCGCCGCCGTGCAGCATCAGGATGGTGGGCTTGTCCGCGGCGGTGTCCGCGTCGCGGTTCCATTCGTCGGCGACCAGGGTCAGCTCGTCGATACCGCGGAATCGCACCGTCTGTGCATTGCTGCCGTCATCGGCCGGGGAAGTGCGTTCGTCGGTGCTCACTGGGAATCCTCTCGTCACTTCTCCTGCACGTTACCGAGCTGTGCTAACTGAACCGAACATGACCCCGGTCACCCCGCGGTCTCTAGACTCGGCCGAGGTGTCGCCGCCCGGCCGGGCGCGCGGCGAGAGGAAGGCATATGGCTGACGAGCACGGGCGGCACAGGAATCCCGACGAGGTGGACGACGACGACGCGGCCGCCCCGGACGTGACCCCGGATGCCGTCGACGACACCCCGGCCATTTCGGACGAGGAAGCCCTGGCTTTCCTGAAACATGCTGTACCCCAACGGGATAACCGGGTGATCGCAGCACTGGTCGTGGGCGTGTTGGTGGTGGGCGCACTGGGCGCGCTCGTGGCCTGGCTCGGTCAGCGTGAGCTGCAGTTGCGCCGCGACGACGCCCTGCATCAGATGTACCTGACCGCCGGGAAACAGGTCGCGGTGAATCTCACGACCTTCGACCACCGGCACGTCGATGACGACATCAAGCGGGCGCTGGACACCTCGACCGGCGCCTATTTCGAGGACTTCAAACAGCGGTCGGTGGCTGTGGTGGACGCGGTGAAACAGCAGCAGTCGGCCTCGGTCGGCACGGTCACCGAGGCCGGCGTGGAGTCGGCGAACGAGACCACCGGCGTGGTCCTGGTCGCGGTCAAGGTGCACACCGAGGTCGGCAGCGGTCCGCCGCAACGCGACCGCTACTGGCGCGTGCGGCTGACGATGCAGAAAGTCGGCGACAGCGCCAAGGCGTCGAAGGTGGAGCCGATCCAATGAACAAGCACGAGATGGACGAACCCGACGAGTCGGAAGACGCGGAGGTCGAGTCGACGGAGCCGGAACAGGATGCGGCCGAGCCGGTCGAGACCGAGCCGGTGGCACCCAATGCTGCTGTGCCGCAGGTGAACCCGCTTCAGGCCGGCGGCATCGAATGGGCGCGGGTGACGGCGTACCGGATCCTGCCGGCGCTGGCGCTGGTGCTCGCGGCCACCGCCGGCGGACTGTGGTACCTGACCACCAAGCACAGCAATGAGGCCCAGCGGGCCGCGGTGATCAAGCTGGCCAGCGACGGCACGGTCGCCCTGCTGTCGTACCAGCCGGACACGGTCCGTCAACAACTCACCGACGCACGCAAGCTGCTCACCACACCGTTCCTGGACGAGTACACGACGCTGACCAAGTCGGTGATCCCCGGCGCCGAGCAACGGCGCATCGCGGCCGCGACATCGGTACCCGCCGCCGCTGCGGTCTCGGTTGACGAGAACCATGCCGTGGTGCTGGTGTTCGTCAACCAGACGGTCCGGATCGGTGACCAGCCGCCGACCAGCACCCCGACCAGCGCGCGGGTGACCCTGGAACGACTGGGGGGCCAGTGGCTGATCGCCAAGTTCGAGCCGGTGTGATGGTCGTGATTTGTGCACGATTTTCCGCGGTGGGCGCGGATTTTCGTGCACAAATCCCGGGGTGGTGGGCATGAACCGCATGGCAGCTGCTGACGCCCAGAGTTTCTGGATGTCGGCCAAAATTCCCAACGACATGTTTCTGGTGTGCGCGTTCGACGGCGTGCCCGCGGACCTGGACGCCGCGCTGGCAGCGGTACGTCGCAACGTGTCGGCGTGCCCAGAGTTGTTGGTACGCATCGACGATTCGAATTCCTGGCGTTATCCGTCCTGGGTGCGGTGCGAGGACCCGGAGATCGTCAAGCACGAACCCGACGACCGCACGTGGTCCGGGTGCCTGAACGCCGTACTCGGCCTGGCCGCGAGTGACCAGCTCGACGCCACCGTGCGGGCGTGGCGACTGCACGTCTTCGTTGGCGTCACCGGGATACCGGAGACGACGGGGCCGGGCACCGTGGTCGTCGTGCAGATGTCGCACGCCCTCGCAGACGGGCGGCGCGCGACGGCACTCATGGGCCGAATCTTCGGCCGGAACCAGCCGGTGCCGGCGGTGGCCGAGTCGCGGCTGGGGACGTGGGCGTTGCCGTACCTGGCGTGGCGGGCCAGCGCCGCTCATCGCCGGCTCGTCCACGACACGGCCTCGGGTGCTGTTGCCGCACCGGCTGATTCGTGGCCGGTGCGGGCGACCAACAACGCGCCGGAGGGCCCCGACGAATTGCGGGCGGTGGTCCGTCATCGTGCGGATCTGCCCGGTCCGACCGTGACGGTCGGGGTGCTGGCGGCCATCTCGGAGGCGCTGGCGGCCGAGTTGGGCGGTGTCACCGAGCTCGGGGCCGAGGTGCCCATGGCCAAGACCGGTACCCGCCGCGCCTACAACCATTACGGCAATGTCGGGGTGGCATTGCACCCGCAATTGCCCTTTCACGAGCGGGCGGCCCGCATCGAGGCGGAACTCGCCATGCGGCGCCAGCGGTTCGCGCATCCTTCGGCCGAGACAAGCGATGCCGCCACCGCGGCGGTACCGGCGCGGCTGCTGCGTTGGGGCACCGCGCAATTCGATGTGCACGCGCGGTCGACGACGGTCACCGGCAACACCGTGGTGTCGAGCGTGAACCGGGGCCCGGCCGATCTGACGTTCGGCGGGTGCCCGGTGGTGCTGACCACCGCGTGCCCGGCGCTGTCGCCGATGATGGGGTTGACGCACGGCGTGCACGGCATCGGGGACACCGTCACGATCAGCGTGCATGCGTCCCCGTCGGCCTTACCGGATGTCGATTCGTATGTGGAACGGTTGGCAGCGGTCCTGGACGCCGCGGGCTAGATTCATCGCGTGACTGCTTACGCGTTCTCGATCCTGTTGCTGCGGGTGGTGCTCGGTCTGACCATGGCCGCACACGGGTACAACAAGTTCTTCGGTGGTGGCCGTATCCCGGGTACCGCCGCCTGGTTCGACAGCATCGGTATGAAGCCCGGCATGCTGCATGCCCGGCTGGCTGCCGGCACCGAGATCCTGGCCGGCCTGGGTCTCGCGGTCGGTTTCCTGACGCCGATCCCGGCCGCGGGGTTCGTGGCGCTGATGGTGGTGGCGGCCTGGACGGTGCACCGCGAAAACGGCTTTTTCATCGTGAAATCCGGCTGGGAGTACAACCTGGTGCTGGGGGTCGCGGCCGTGGCGATCGCGGGCACCGGCGCGGGCCGCTACAGCCTGGACTGCCTGCTCTTTCACGGCAGCGGCTTCTACCACCTGCTGCACGGCTGGTGCGGTCTCGCCATCGCGGTGGTGCTGGGCCTGGCCGGCGGCATCGGGCAGTTGCTGATCTTCTTCCGCCCGCCCGCCAAAGTCTGAGCGGCTGTCGTTGACGCTGCGCCGTGGGTGCAGGTTTCTCGAACTTTTGCGCCGGGACCGCAGAGTCAACTGAGGGGATCTGATTCCGTCAGACTAGAACACGTTCTAGTCTGACGAGTATGGGCTTTCTCACGCAGGACACTCCTGTCATCGACTTCGAGGAGTGGAACAAGGGCACCCGCGCGCAGAAGATCGTCCCGATGGCCCGGCACTGGGCCGAGACGGGCTTCGGCACTCCGGTGGCGCTGCACCTGTTCTACGTCGTCAAGATCGGCCTGTACATCTTGGGTGGCTGGCTGATCGCGTTGTCCACCAAGGGGATCGACGGATTCACGAACGTCGCCTCGTGGTGGACCGAGCCGATCGTGTTCGAGAAGGTCGTGCTCTACACGATGCTGTTCGAGGTGATCGGCCTCGGCTGCGGGTTCGGCCCGCTGAACAACCGCTTCTTCCCGCCGATGGGCTCGATCCTCTACTGGCTGCGGCCGAAGACCATTCGTCTGCCACCGTGGCCCGGCCGCATCCCGCTGACGCGCGGCGATGCCCGGACCCCCGTTGATGTGCTGCTCTACGGCGCGCTGCTCGTCCTGCTCGTCGTCGCTCTGTGCGCCGACGGCACCGGCCCCGTCCTGCCCGGCGCGCACGTCGGCGTGCTCCCGTTGTGGCACATCTGGGCCATCCTGGGTGTCCTCGCCCTGGCGGGCCTGCGCGACAAGGTGATCTTCCTGGCCGCCCGCGGCGAGGTGTACGGCTCGTTCACCGTCGCCTTCCTGTTCGCCGGCTACGGCGTCGACCTCATCATCGCCGCCAAGCTCGTCTGCATGGTCATCTGGCTGGGCGCGGCGACCTCGAAGCTCAACCACCATTTCCCATTCGTCATCTCCACGATGATGAGCAACAACCCGGTGCTGCGGCCGAAGTTCATCAAGCGCGCGTTCTTCGAGCACTTCCCGGACGACCTGCGCCCCGGACGACCGTCGCGCTTCATGGCGCACTTCAGCACGTTCATCGAGGGCGCGGTGCCGCTCGCGCTGTTCTTCAGCCACGGCGGCTGGCCGACGTACCTCGCCGCGTTCGCCATGCTGTGCTTCCACTTCGGCATCCTGTCGGCGATCCCGATGGGCGTGCCGCTGGAGTGGAACGTCTTCATGATGTTCTGCGTCGTGACGCTGTTCGTCGGGCGCGCCGACGTCGGCATCACCGACCTGACGTCGCCGTGGCCGCTGGTGCTGTTCGCGGTCGTCGCGGGCACCGTCGTCGTCGGAAACCTGTTCCCGCGCAAGGTGTCCTTCCTGCCGGGCATGCGGTACTACGCCGGTAACTGGGACACGTCGCTGTGGTGCATCAAGCCGTCGGCATCGGAGAAGATCGAGAAGAACATCGTCGCGATCGCCGCCATGCCCGCCACGCAGATGGAGCGGTACTACGGCAGCCCGGAGAACGCGCAGATGTACTTGTACATGGGATATGCGTTCCGTGCCTTCAACACTCATGGCCGTGCGCTGTTCACGCTCGCGCACCGCGCGATGGCCGGGCAGAACGAGGACGACTACACCCTGACCGACGGTGAGCGCATCGTCTCGACCGCCATCGGCTGGAACTTCGGCGACGGCCACATGTCCAACGAGCAACTGGTCGCGGCGCTGCAGGAGCGGTGCCACTTCGAGCCGGGCGAGGTGCGGATCGTCATGCTCGACGCCCAGCCCATCCACCGGCAGACGCAGCAGTACCGCCTGGTCGACGCCGCCACCGGTGAATTCGAGCGGGGTCACGTGAAGGTGCGCGACATGGTCACCCGCCAGCCGTGGGCCGACGATGTCCCCGTGTACGACGTGACTAGCGCATGACGTCGCGGACCTTGACGTTCTCCATGCCCGCGAACAGCAGGCTGTTGGCGATGTCGAGGTGTTTGCGCCAATGTGCCTCGGCGGCGGCGCCGTTGCCCGACCGGATGAGCGTCATCAGCCGCTTGTGCGACCGCATCACGATGTCGTAGTCCTCTTTGGACATCGGCCGGTTCTCCCGCATGGCGAACGCGGTGTGCCGCACGGTGATCTCCTGCAGCATGCCGGTGATGATGGTCAGCGTCGCGTTACCGGAAAGCTCGACCATGCGCCGGTAGAAATCGCCCGTGGTCTCGGCCATTCGGCCGGATTCGTACCCGGACGGGACGTACTCGGCCAGCATCGTATCGAGCTCGTCGAACGCCGCGGTGTTCCCCGATTCGGCCAGCAGTCGCACAGCGATCGGCGCGATGGCCGACCATGCGGTCATCACGTCAGCGATGGTCGCACCGGACAACTCCAGCAGCAGGCCTGCCGGGCGGGCGACGATCTCCGGTCCGGGTACGCGGACGCGCGCGCCGGTGCGGGAGCCGCGCCGCACCTCCACCAGGCGCTCGGATTCCAGGACGCGAACGGCTTCACGCAGGGTCGGGCGGCTGACGCCGAAGTGGGCCATCAGCTCGGCCTCGTTGGGCAGGAAGTCGCCCTCCTTGAGCTGGCCGTCGACGACCATGCGGCGCAAGGTGCCGGCCACCAGTTCCGCAGTTTTGGGGGAGCGGATGGGGCCGCTGGCCGAGGATGGCACAGTACGTGGGTCGATCATCGGCGACAACGGCGGAGTCTGCGCCATCTATGGCCCTCCTTGAACCGATTCGCTGGCCTCGTGTTAGGCAACTCAGTAAACCATGTGCGGCGGCGTGCGCCCGCCATTCGCCAAATGGCATTGCCTACCAACTAGTAGGTTGACCTAGTAAACCTACTGTTCTATGTTCACTGATAAAGCATGTTTACGGGTGTCAATTCAACGTTGAAGGAGAAGTCCGTGGCTGAAGCAGTCATCGTCGAGGCGGTCCGCTCGCCCATCGGGAAGCGCAACGGCGCCCTGTCGGGTGTGCACCCGGCAGAGCTCTCGGCTCAGGTGCTCAACGCCCTGGTGCAGCGCGCCGGCGTCGACCCGGCGCTCGTCGACGACGTGATCTGGGGTTGCGTCATGCAGGCCGGTGAGCAGGCGCTCGACATCGCCCGCACCGCCGTCCTGACGGCCGGCTGGCCCGAGACCGTGCCTGGCGTGACCGTCGACCGCCAGTGCGGCTCCAGCCAGCAGTCGGTGCACTTCGCCGCGGCCGGCGTGGTTGCCGGCCATTATGACGTCGTCGTCGCCGGCGGTGTCGAGTCGATGTCGCGTACCCCGATGGGTTCGTCGCTCGCCAATGGTGGCCATCCGTACCCGGAGGCGTTCCGCGCCCGTTACGACCAGACCCCGAACCAGGGCACCGGCGCCGAGATGATGGCCGCGAAGTGGGGCCTGTCCCGCACCCAGCTTGACGAGTTCTCGCTGCGGTCGCACGAAAAGGCCGCTGCCGCACAGGATGCCGGCGCCTTCAAGGATCAGATTGTGGCGATCAAGGACCAGGACGGGAACATCGTCACCGAAGACGGCGGTATCCGCCGCGGCGGCACCGTCGAATCCATGGCCGCCATCAAGCCGGCGTTCAAGGAAGACGGCGTCATTCACGCCGGCAACTCCTCGCAGATCTCCGACGGCTCCGCGGCGCTGCTGATCATGTCCGCCGAGAAGGCAAAAGAGTTGGGGCTCAAGCCTCTTGCCCGCCTGCACACCGGCGTGCTGGCCGGCGCCGACCCGGTGATGATGCTGAGCGCCCCGATCCCCGCCACGCAGAAGGCTCTCGCCAAGTCCGGCCTGAGCGTGAACGACATCGGCGTGTTCGAGGTCAACGAGGCCTTCGCGCCCGTCCCGATGGCCTGGCTCAAGGACATCGGCGCCGACGAAAACCGGCTGAACCCGAACGGCGGCGCCATCGCACTCGGCCACCCGCTCGGCGGTTCCGGTGCCCGCATCATGACCACGCTGCTGCACCACATGCGGGACAACAACATTCAGTACGGCTTCCAGACCATGTGCGAGGGCGGCGGCCAGGCCAACGCAACCATCCTGGAACTGCTGTGACCTCGGTGTCGGTCGAGCCCGGCGCCCTCTCCGAGCGGCGCGGCAACGTCCTGCTGATCACGATCAACCGGCCCGATGCACGGAATGCCGTCAACCAATCAGTCAGTGTTGGCGTCGGCGACGCGCTGCAGGCCGCGCAGGACGACCCGGAAATCCGGGCCGTCGTGATCACCGGCTCCGGCGACAAATCGTTCTGTGCCGGTGCGGATCTCAAGGCGCTCTCGCGCGGTGAGAATCTCTTCCACCCCGACCACACCGACTGGGGCTTCGCCGGCTACGTCAGCCACTTCATCGACAAGCCCACCATCGCGGCGGTCAACGGCACCGCACTGGGTGGCGGCACCGAACTTGCGCTGGCCAGTGACCTCGTGGTCGCCGAGGAAAGCGCGAAATTCGGTCTGCCGGAAGTGAAGCGGGGTCTGATCGCCGGTGCCGGCGGCGTGTTCCGGATCGTCGATCAGCTGCCGCGCAAGGTCGCACTGGAGCTGATGTTCACCGGTGATCCGATGACGTCGGCCGACGCGCTGCGCTGGGGCCTGATCAATCAGGTGGTGCCCGACGGCACTGTCGTCGACGCGGCACTGGCTCTGGCGGAACGGATCACGTCCAACGCGCCGCTGGCCGTGCAGGCCAGCAAGCGGGTGGCGTACGGCGCCGACGACGGCGTGGTGACCGACGAGAAGGACGGCTGGAAGCGCACCAACCGCGAGTTCGTCACCCTGCTGCAGTCCGAGGACGCCAAAGAAGGCCCGCTGGCGTTCGCGCAGAAACGTCAGCCTGTATGGAAAGCCAAGTGACGGAGAAGAAATCGTGAAGCGGACAGTATTCGAAGCGGAGCATGAGGCGCTCCGGGAATCCACCCGGCAGTACATCGAGCGCGAGCTCGTCCCCAACGCCGAGAAGTGGGAAGAGCAGCGCATGGTCGACCGGTCGGCCTTCGTCGCCGCCGGCAAGTACGGCCTGATCGGGTTCAACATGCCCGAGGAGTTCGGTGGTGGCGGGTCCGACGACTTCCGCTTCAATGCCGTCATCGACGAGGAGCTGGCCCGCTACGGCGGCCCGGCCCCGTCGCTGAGTCTCCAGAACGACGTCGTCGCACCGTATTTCAAGCACCTCGCGAACGACGAGCAGAAGGCGCGGTGGATGCCGGGCATCGCCAGCGGCGAGCTGATCCTCGCCGTCGCGATGACCGAGCCCGGCGCCGGCAGCGACCTGGCGGGCATCCGCACCTCGGCGGTGCGCGACGGTGACGACTGGATCATCAACGGCTCCAAGACCTTCATCTCGTCGGGCATCAACTGCGACCTCGTCGTGGTGGTGTGTCGCACCAACCCCGAAGCCGGGCACAAGGGCTTCACGCTGCTGGTCGTCGAGCGCGGGATGGCAGGCTTCGAGCGGGGTCGCAAGCTCGACAAGATGGGTCTGCACGCGCAGGACACCTCGGAGTTGCACTTCGAGAACGTGCGGGTGCCGCACGCGAACCTGCTCGGCCAGGAAGGCCGCGGCTTCTACCACCTGATGCAGAACCTGCCGTCCGAGCGGCTCGGCATCGCGATCTCGGCGATCGCCGGCGCGCGCGAATCCTGGCGTCAGACACTGCAATACGCCAAGGACCGCAAGGCCTTCGGGCAGCCGATCGGCAGCTTCCAGCACAACCGGTTCCTACTGGCGGAGATGGACACCGAACTCGACGTGTGCGAGCGGTACATCGACCGGTGCCTGGAGGGCGTGCTCGACGACGACCTGTCGGCCGTCGAGGCGGCCAAGGCCAAGTGGTTCTGCACCGAGACCGCCAAGAAGGTCATCGACGGGTGCGTGCAGCTGCACGGCGGCTACGGCTACATGATGGAGTACCGCGTCGCCCGCGACTACTGCGATGCCCGCATCCAGACCATCTTCGGTGGCACCACCGAGATCATGAAGGACATCATCGGCCGCGACCTCGGTCTGTAGTCGGCACCGCCGACGCGGCCTGTAACCCCGCACAAACCAATCGGCGCCCCCGCACAACGTGGTGCAGGGGCGCCGATTTCGTTTGTCTGGCTAGCGCGCTGCCGACGTGGTGGTGGTCGGGGTCGCCGACGACGACTCAGCGGCACTCGGCGCTGCCGAGGTCGACGTCGTCGTCGCGGTGGCCGACGTCGAGGTGGAGGTCTCGCTACCCGCGGCGGTGACCGGGGCCGGGGCGTCCGCCAGGTCCAGCACGGTGTCGATCACGTAGATGCGGGCGTTGCTCGCCTCGATGGCGCCACACACCAGCTTGGCGGTGTCGTTGACCTTGATGTCGCCACCGTCGCCGGTCACCTTGATCTGGGTGCCCTGCTGCGTCGGGCGCTGGCCCTTGACGGTGTCATTGCCCAGCACGCCCAGGAAGACGTGGTAGTAGTCCAGGCTGGTCAGCGCGGCCGGGTCGGCCTTGAGGGCCTCCAGCTTGGCCGGGTCCAGCGCCGCGAAGGCCTCGTTGGTGGGCGCGAACACCACGTACGGGCCGTTGTCCAGCACGCTGGTGATGTTCACGGCGGGGTTCAGGCCACCGGCAACCGCCGAGTTGAAGGTGCTGATCGCCGGAATGGCGGCCAGCACCTGGCTCACCGGCTTGTTGACCAACGTCTTCAGGTCGGGCATGCCTGCCTTGACCTTGTCGCAGCCGGGGCCCTGGGGATCCACCGTCTTGTTGGTCGGCGGCGGCAGCGGCGGCGGGTCCGCGTAGGCGGACACTGCCAGCGGCAGCGATGCGGTCAGGGCGGCGACGGCCGCGGTTACGCCCAGAAATCTGCTGGTGCGAGTCTTCATGGTTCGGCTCCTCAGCTGTTCATGACGCGCACCCCGCCCGACCGGGGAGACCCCATCCGGGGCGTGGCGCCCGTCGAATGGTAATGGCTGGCGCTGTGAAACAGCAAAATCAGCTACCGGCGGTCCGTTTTGGTCAAGTGGTTCTGACCTGCACTTTTCGCACGCTGAAGCACAGCGCCGCGGCGACCGCGCACAAGCCTGCGGCCAGTTGAAAGGCCAGGTCATAGTTACCTTGTAGGTCCCGGAGCCAGCCCGCCGCGGCCGCCGCGATTGCGGCGCCGACTTGATGCGCGGCAAACACCCAGCCGAACACCACGGGGGACCGATCTCCGAAGTAGTCGCGGCACAGCGCGATTGTGGGCGGCACCGTGGCAACCCAGTCCAGGCCGTAGAAGACGATGAACACCCAGGTGCCCGGGTCGGCGTGCGGAGAAAGCAGCGAAGGCAGCAGCATCAGCGAAATCCCGCGTCCGACGTAATACACCGTGAGCAGCAGCCGCGGATCCACCCGGTCGGTGAGCCAGCCCGAACAGACCGTGCCGGCCACGTCGAGGACGCCGATGGTGGCCAGCAGGCCCGCGGCGACGGTCGTCGGCATGCCGTGGTCGCCCGCGGCGGGGATGAAGTGGGTGCCGATGAGCCCGTTGGTGGTCATGCCACAGATCGCGAAGCTACCGGCAAGGAGCCAGAACACCGGTACCCGCGCACCGATGACGAGACCGTCCAGCGCGGACCGGAAGCCGTTCGCGGGCGCCGCGGTGGGTGCGGGCGGATGGTGGCGCATGACGATGAGGACGGGCGCGATGACCGCGAACGCGGCCGCGGCGACGATGAGGCAGGCCCAGCGCCAGCCGTGACGGGTCGCGACCTCGGCGACGAGCGGCAGGAAGATCAGCTGCCCGGTGGCGCTGGCCGCCGTCAGCACGCCTGTCACCAGGCCGCGGCGCTCGTCGAACCAGCGGGTGGCGACAGTTGCGACGAAGCCCATCGAGATGCATCCGGTGCCGATGCCGACCAGGACGCCCCAGCACGCCACCAGCTGCCAGCCGGTCGTCATCCGGACCGACAGCGCCGAACCCGCCGTGATCAACCCCAGCGCCACCGTCAGCACCGGCCGGACGCCGAATCGGTCCATCAGCGCGGCCCCGAACGGGGCGGTGACCCCGAACAGCGTCATATTGACCGACATCGCGAGACCCACCGTGGCGTGCGACCAGCCGAACTCGTGGTGCAGTGGGTCCATCAGCACGCCGGGTACGGCACGGAAACCCGCTGCAGCCAGGATCGCCAGGAAACTGACGGCGGCCACCGCCCAGGCGGCGCGCGTCGGCGTGGTCGTCGAGGTGAGCGTCACCGCACCACTTTGGCCGGTGGGCCGGGACCGGGCCAGTGGCAGAACCGACACGAACCGCACAGATTGCGCCACGCTCCCGGCCGTCGCCATCGGTTTTGCGCGCAGAACGTCTGCTGGGACACACAGTGAATGGGTGTGCCGGGGCCCGCGGGTTGACTGTGCATCCTGGCAGACGGCTACTCGATCATGTTCTGCTGCAGCGCACGCTCAATGCGTGGTGCTCATTGAGTGTGCATTGTGGCTGACATCGCCTGAGTACCCAACGACCAGGATGCACAGTCGATTCGGCTCAATGTTGAGTCGGCACTCACGGTCACTGTCACTCGGGTTTTCGTGCCGTCACTGCAGGGTCAATCGACTTCGCGCGAATCCCTCATGCTCAGCCGCGATGCAGCGTCAGCAGATGCTCGTAGACCTGGCCGTTGATCCGGTTGTGGTTGATCTCGTCTTCGGTCAGCTCGCGTCGGATCTTGCCCGGGACGCCAGCGATCATGGTGCCCGGCGGCACCACGAACCCTTGCGGCACAACGGTTCCGGCGGCGACCAGCGACCCGGCGCCGATCGTCGCTCCATTGAGGACGATGGCTCCCATGCCCACCAGCGCGCCGTCCTCGACGGTGCAGCCGTGCAGCACCGCGTTGTGCCCGACGCTGACGCCGGCGCCCACCTTGACGGGGAAGCCCGGGTCGACGTGGACCGTGCAGCCGTCCTGAATGTTGGAGCCTTCCCCGATCTCGATGGGCTCGAACTCGGCACGCAGCGTCGTGCCGTACCAGATGCTGGCCCGGGCGGCGAGCGTCACCTGGCCGAGCACCGACGCGGTCGGCGCGACCCATGCCTCGTCGTGCAACTGCGGGGCGTGGCCCTGGATGGGGAGGATCAGAGGTCCGGACATTCGGCTCATGTTAGGTCGCACGCCTCTCCGCGCCAACCCACCCACGGATACGTCAGCACGTCACAAGGGATGGGCGAGTTCGTCGGCGCGCATCTTCGCGATGACCCACGCGAAGGCCGTCAGCACCGCCGGCACGACGCCGGACACCACAAAAATCCATTGCATCGGAACGATTTTCGACAGCGGGCCGACGATCGCGTAGGACACCGGCAGGAACACCAGCGAGACGAAGAAGTCGAGACTCGATACTCGGCCCAGCATCTCGGTCGGTACCCGCATCTGCAGCAGCGTTCCCCAGATCACCATGCTGGCGCCCTCGCCGATGCCGACGAGGAACGTCGCGGCCAGCATCACCGGAAACGACCACGTGCTGCCGACCACGACCAGGGGCAGTGCGCCCAGGCCCCAGATCACCATCATCGCGGTCAGGTAGTGCCGTGGCATCCGCGCTGCGGAAACCGCAAGCGCGCCAACGGCACTGCCGATACCGAAGCCGGCCATGATGAATCCGTAGGCACGCGGGCCGTCCTCGAAGCGTCGTTCGGCGATGAACGGCACCAGCACCTCGATGGGTCCCAGCACTACCAGCACGTACACACTGGCGACCAGCAGGGTCCACAACAACCACGGCGTGCGGGTCATGAACCGGAAACCGTCGCGCAGGTCGTGCAATACGTGCTTGTGCTCGACCGGTTCCCCGTCGGCCGGGGTGGCGCTGGGCCGGGTGGCCACCAGCAGGACCAGGCCGACGGCGAACAACACTGCGACGGTGGTCGCGCCGACGCTCGGGAACGTCAGCCCCACGAGGACGCCGGCAGCGGCCGGGCCGATCGCCTGCTGCAGCACCGGGCGTACGACGCCCTCAATGCCGTTGGCCGCCAGCAGTTGCTCGGCGGGCAGGATTCGCGGCAGCAGCGCGCTGTAGGCGGGGAAGAAGAAGGCGACGGCGATGCCGAGGCATGCCGCGGCGACCGCCATGTGCCAAATACGCAGCGCCCCAGTCGAACTGAGGACAGCGATGATTGACACCACGACGAGGTTGATCGTCTCGACGGTGATGATGATGTTTCGTCGGTTCAGCCGGTCGGCCGCGATGCCACCGACCAGCACGAAGCACACCAGGCCGGTACCCAGACAGGTCGCCACCAGCGACAGCGCGGCCGGATCGTTGTCCAGCGCGATGACCTGCAGCGCGGCCACGACCGTCCACATGCCCTCGGCGAAGATGGACAGTGAGACGGCCGCGATGAGCAGGCGGTATTCGCGGAAACGTAAGGGCGCGAACACCCGCCAGCGGTCAGTGGTCCGCGGTTCTGGCGTTTCGACGTCGAACTGGGAACTCACCAGTCCATCGTCCCGCGACCGTCAAGCGATTTGTGCACGTTCTTCCGCGGCCGGCGCGGAAGAACGTGCACAAATCACGGGTTACACGTCGGAGTAGACCGGCAGCCGGCGCTGCTGGAAGGACGCGACGCCCTCGCGGAAGTCGGCGGCATTCAAAAGCTGGATCTGCCCGGCGGTTTCGCGGGCGAAGGTGTTGTTCAGCTCGGTCAGGGTGGCGTCGTTGACGGCCTGCTTGGTCTTGCGCAGCGCCACGGCCGGGCCGGACTTGAGCGCCGTGAGCACCCGGTCGACCTCGGCGTCGAGTTCCTCGGCGGCGTGGACGGAACTCACCAGACCGGCGGCAAGAGCCTCGGACGCCGGCAGCTTCTCGGCCAACAGGGCCATCCGCATCGCCCGGGCCCGGCCGATCGAGGCGGCAACCAGAGCCGAGGCGCCGCCGTCGGGCATCAGGCCGATCTTGGTGAACGCCAGTAGGAAGGACGACTTCTCGGACGCCAGGACGATGTCGCATCCCAGGGCCAGCGAAACCCCGACACCGGCGGCGACACCGTGCACCACTGCGACCGCGGGCTTGGGCAGGTTCACCAGCGCCGCGACGGCCCGGTTGGCCGCGTTGAGCACCGCTGCCGCGTCGAACTGCTTGGCGTCCTGGTCCTCGGCGCTCAGGCCCGCGCCCGAACAGAAGCCCCGACCGGCGCCACCCAGCCGCACCACCTTGACCTCGGGATCGGTCGCCGCCTGGAGCACCGCGTCGCCGAGGAGTTCGAGCATTCCCAGCGACAGCGAGTTCAGCGTGTCCGGACGGTTGAGCGTCACGGACAACACGCCGTCGTCCAAAGCGACGGTCAGATCGTCTGATCCGGTGTAAGTCATTCAGTACCCCAGTTTCACGGGCGGGCCAGATGCCCGCACTAGACAGACTTCGTTATACAAGTAAGCTATGTCGCGGTCAATACGACTGGGATCAAATCGATCTACATGAGGTGCGTAAAAAGATGGCTGGACCCCTGCAAGGACTGCGCGTTGTCGAGCTCGCCGGCATCGGCCCCGGGCCGCACGCGGCGATGATCCTCGGCGACCTGGGCGCCGACGTCGTGCGGGTGGACCGGCCCAACAAGGTCGCCGGCGTGCCCATGCCGGCCCGCGACACGATGCTGCGCAACCGCCGGTCGATCGCCGTGGACATGAAGAGCGACGAGGGCCGCGAGCTGGTCCTGAGCCTCATCGCCAAGGCCGACGTGCTGATCGAGGGCTTCCGCCCGGGCGTCACCGAGCGGCTGGGCCTGGGACCTGAGGACTGCGCCAAGGTCAACGAGAAGCTGATCTATGCGCGCATGACGGGCTGGGGCCAGACCGGCCCGCGCGCGCTGCAGGCCGGCCACGACATCAACTACATCTCGCTCAACGGCCTGCTGCACGCGGTCGGCCGCAAGGGCGAGCGTCCCGTTCCGCCGCTGAACCTCGCCGGTGACTTCGGTGGCGGTTCGATGTTCCTGCTGGTCGGCATCCTGTCCGCGCTGTGGGAGCGGCAGACCTCGGGCAAGGGCCAGGTGGTCGACGCCGCGATGGTCGACGGTTCCAGCGTGCTCATGCAGATGATGTGGAGCTTCCGTAGCCAGGGCATGTGGAGTGACGAGCGCGGCACCAACATGCTTGACACCGGTGCGCCGTATTACGACACCTACGAGACCTCCGACGGCAAGTACATGGCGGTCGGCGCCATCGAGCCGCAGTTCTACGCCGAGCTGCTGGCCAAGCTGGAGCTGGACCCCGCCGCCCTGCCGGCGCAGCAGGACGTCAGCCGCTGGCCCGAACTGCGCGACATCTTCACCACCGCCTTCAAGGCGCAGACCCGCGATCACTGGGCCAAGGTCTTCGAAGGGTCCGACGCCTGCACGACGCCGGTGCTGAGCTTCGCCGAGGTCGAGACCGAGCCGCACATCACCGAGCGCGACACGTTCTTCCGGTTCGCCGACGGCGGCGACAACCTCGAGCCCATGCCGGCGCCGCGGTTCTCCCGCACCGTGCCGACCACGCCGACGCCGCCCCGCGCGCCCGGTGCCGACACCGAGTCGGTCCTGCGCGACTGGGCCTGAGGCGTCCCACAGATTTCCGTAACAAGAAGGGAATTGCATCAATGCAGATCAAAGATTCCGTGGCCGTCGTGACCGGCGGTGCGTCGGGCCTCGGCCTGGCGACCACCAAGCGCCTGCTCGATGCCGGCGGCAGCGTCGTCGTCATCGACCTCAAGGGTGAGGACGTCGTCGCCGAGCTGGGACCGCGCGCCAAGTTCGTCGCCACCGACGTCACCGACGAGGCCGGCGTCAGCGCGGCGCTGGACGCGGCCGAGGAGATGGGCCCGGTCCGCATCAACGTCAACTGCGCCGGTATCGGCAACGCCATCAAGACCCTGAGCAAGGACGGCGCCTTCCCGCTGGCCGGCTTCCGCAAGGTCGTCGAGGTCAACCTGATCGGCACGTTCAACGTCATCCGCCTGTCGGCCGAGCGCATCGCGAAGACCGAGGCGGTCGACGGCGAGAAGGGCGTCATCATCAACACCGCGTCGGTCGCGGCGTTCGACGGCCAGATCGGTCAGGCCGCGTACTCGGCGTCCAAGGGTGGCGTCGTCGGCATGACGCTGCCGATCGCCCGCGACCTCTCGCGTGAGCTGATCCGCGTCTGCACCATCGCCCCCGGCCTGTTCAAGACCCCACTGCTGGGCTCGCTGCCGGAAGAGGCGCAGAAGTCGCTGGGCCAGCAGGTGCCGCACCCGGCCCGCCTGGGTGACCCCGACGAGTACGGGTTCCTGGCGCAGCACATCATCGAGAACCCGATGCTCAACGGTGAGGTCATCCGTCTCGACGGCGCGATCCGGATGGCCCCGCGATGAGCATCCAGACGAAGTTCACCGAGGCCTTCGGTGTCGAGCACCCGATCGCCCAGGGCGGTATGCAGTGGGTCGGTCGGGCGGAACTGGTTGCCGCGGTGGCCAATGCGGGTGGTCTGGGTTTCATCACCGCGCTGACGCAGCCGACGCCCGCGGATCTGGCCAACGAGATCGCCAAGACCCGCGACCTGACGGACAAGCCATTCGGCGTGAATCTGACGATCCTGCCGTCGATCAACCCGCCGCCGTACGACGAGTACCGCCAGGTGATCGTCGATGCCGGCATCAAGATCGTCGAGACGGCCGGCTCCAACCCCGGCCCGCACCTGCCGATGTTCCACGACAACGGCATCAAGGTCCTGCACAAGTGCACCTCGGTCCGCCATGCGGTCAAGGCCCAGAGCCTGGGTGTCGACGGCATCAGCATCGACGGCTTCGAGTGCGCTGGTCACCCCGGTGAGGACGACGTGCCCGGACTGGTGCTGATCCCGGCCGCGGCCAAGGAGATCGAGATCCCGATGATCGCCTCGGGTGGTTTCGGTGACGCGCGCGGCCTGGTGGCGGCGCTGGCGCTCGGCGCCGACGGCATCAACATGGGCACGCGCTTCATGTGCACCGTCGAGTCGTGCATCCACCAGAACGTCAAGGAAGCCATCGTGGCAACCGACGAGCGGGGCACCGAGCTGATCTTCCGCAGCCTGCACAACACCGCGCGGGTGGCGTCCAACGCGGTCTCGCGCGAGGTGGTCGACATCCTGAAGAAGGGCGGCCAGTTCGAGGACGTCAAGGATCTCGTGGCCGGCGTGCGTGGGCGCAAGGTGTTCGACAACGGCGACATCGACGCCGGTATCTGGACCGTGGGCACCGTCATGGGCCTGATCCACGACATCCCGACGTGCGATGAGCTGATCAGCCGCATCGTCGGCGAGGCCGAGGAGATCATCACCGGCCGCCTCGCCCGGATGCTCGGCGCGGGCGAAGCCGAGCTGGCGTCCGTCTAGTTCGACCGTAGTGCGCTGAGGGCTGTGACTCGGGGGGAGTCACAGCCCTCAATGCATTCGGCAGCGGGTGGCCGGGTAGCTTTTGGCCGTAAGCGACCCGGTACGCGTTAAGGACGTTGATATGCAGCGCAGCTTGTTCGAGGTGGATCACGATGACTTCCGGGCATCGGTACGCGAATTCGTCGCCCGCCACATCGAGCCGAATGAAGACAAGTTCATCGAGCAGCGCTACATCGACCGGGACGTGTGGCTGGAGGCCGGCCGCAATGGGTATCTGGGGCTGGAGGTACCGGAAGAGTACGGCGGCAGTGCCGCGGGGGACTACCGCTTCAATACCGTCCTGTGTGAAGAACTTTCGCGGTCCAGTGCCGCGGCTGCGTCGGCGTTCACCATCCATTACGACTGTGCCGCACCGTATCTGGTCACGCTGACCACCGAGGAACAGAAGCGGCGGTGGCTGCCGAAGTTCTGCAGCGGCGAGATGATCACCGCCATCGGGATGACCGAGCCCTCCGGTGGGTCGGATCTGGCGGCGTTGAAGACAACCGCGGTCAAGGACGGTTCCAGCTACGTCATCAACGGCTCAAAGACGTTCATCACCAACGGGACCCAGGCCGACATGGTGATCGTCGCCTCGCGAACCACCCCGGAGAAAGGCTCCAAGGGCATCACGCTGTTCGCTGTGGAAACGGGAATGCCCGGGTTCACGCGGGGACGCAAGCTCGACAAGGTGGGCCAGCCCGAAGCGGACACCGCGGAGCTCTTCTTCGAAGACGTGCGGGTCGACGAGTCGGCGATCATCGGTGAGGTCGACCGGGGTTTCATTCACATGATGACGCTGCTTCCGCAGGAACGCATCAGCGTTGCGGTGGCCAACCTGGCGCACGCCCGGCGGATTCTGGAAGACACCGTCGAGTACGCCAAGGAGCGCAAGGCGTTCGGCCAAGCCATCGGCTCGCTGCAGTGGAACAAATTCCTGCTCGCTGAGATGGTCACCAAACTCGATGTGACGCAGGCCTATGTCGACAATTGTGTGGTGGCGCACCTGAGTGGTGAGTTGACCGCCATCGATGCGGCGAAGGCCAAGTACTGGAGTTCGGTGGTGCAGAACGAAATTCTGGACAACTGCGTCCAGATCCACGGCGGCTACGGCTTCATGAACGAGTACCGGGTCGCCCGTGCGTGGAAGGACGCCCGCGTCACCAAGATTTGGGCGGGCTCCAACGAGATCATGCGTGAGGTCATCGGTCGCGACCTGGGGCTGTAGGCGCGTCCAGACACAACAAAAGCCGCCGACCGTATCGGTCGGCGGCTTTGACGCTGGAAATCACTCCGACGAGTCCCTGCGTGCGCACGCGGTTTGTGCGCAGCGGCGTCGCGCTTCGGCGCGGTGTCAGACTCGCGGGTGAACCCGCGGAATCAGACAGCCTCGGCGAGGTCGGGGAACTGCTCGGACGTGTCACCCTCGATCAGGACGTCCCCGTGGTACAGGGCATCGAAATCTACTTTGATGACATCTGCGTTGGTGTCGTCGATCCACATGTCTATGAGGCTATGGGTCGCTATTAAGAAATCTTTGAGTCACGATTCGGAAAACGTTGGCAATTCTTACCGCTGGGTAGGTTGGCCGACTCGGACCCCTAACTGACCCGTGGGTAGCTCACATTCCGCAAGGCCACGGGTGATCTTGATGCGCAGTCCGGGCGCGCTATCGCGGCTTAGTTCACTGGCGAGTAGCAAACATGATGACCGTCACTTCGGTAACGGCTGGTCGGCGGCGTGAACCAGACGTCAATAAATCTCGTGACCACGGTGAGCGAGCATTGACAAGTCTGAGTTATCGCCGATAACTTAGCGGCGTTAGCAGAAGGGGAGTGCATGCTGAACCGCATCGCGTTGCTGGCCATCGCCGCGCCGAGGAGGATTCTGGCGGTGGCGGGGCTGGTCCTGATCGCCGCGGCGATCTTCGGCGTCCCGGTCGTCAAGACCCTGCCGGCAGGCGGCTTTCAGGACCCGAAGTCCGAGTCGTCGCAAGCAAGCCGGCTGCTGGCCACCAAGTTCCATCAGGGCGACATGCCGATGCTGGTTACCCTCACTGCGCCTGACGGCGTGCACGGGCCGGCTGCCACCGCGGCCGCCCGCGACATCGTCGACCACCTGAAGGCCTCGCCGCATGTCGCGTACGTGTCCTCGGCCTGGACCGTGCCACCGGCTGTGGCCGGCGAGCTGATCAGCAAGGACGGCAAGTCCGGGCTGATCGTCGCCGGCATGAACGGCGGGGAGAACAACGCGCAGCGATACGCCCAGGAGCTCGCCGACCAAGTGGTCCACGACCGGCCCGGTGTCACCGCCAAGGCCGGCGGCGGGGCGATCATCTACTCCCAGATCAACACCCAGACCGAACACGACCTGATGCTGATGGAATCCATCGCGGTGCCGCTCAGCTTCCTGGTTCTGGTGTGGGTGTTCGGGGGACTGGTCGCCGCCGCGCTACCGATCCTGGTCGGCGGCCTGGCGATGACCGGCACGCTCGCGGTGCTGCGCACCATCACGTTCTTCACCGACGTGTCTGTGTTCGCGCTGAACGTGGCCACGGCCCTCGGGCTGGCCCTCGCCATCGACTACACGCTGCTGATCATCAGCCGCTACCGCGACGAGGTGGCCGAAGGGCAGCCCCGGGACCGGGCGTTGATCCGCACCATGGTCACCGCGGGACGCACCGTGTTGTTCTCCGCGATCACGGTCGGGCTCTCGATGGCCGCGATGCTGATATTCCCGATGTACTTCCTGACGTCCATCGCCTACGCCGGCATTGCGACCGTCGCGTTCGCGGCGGCAGCCGCGGTGATCGTCACGCCGGCGGCCATCTGGCTGCTCGGCGACCGCCTCGACGCCCTCAGCTTGCCGCATCTGTTCCGGCGCGACACCACGCCCAAACCGGTGCAGGAGACGTTCTTCTACCGCACCGCCAAGGCCGTGATGCGCCGCTCGGTGCCGGCCGGTCTGGCCGTCGTCGCGCTGCTGTTGGTGTTGGGCGCGCCGTTCCTCGGCGCGAAATGGGGGTTCCCGGACGACCGGGTGCTGCCGGCCACGGCCTCCGCACATCAGCTGGGGGACCAGTTGCGCGACGACTTCGTCAACAACTCGGCGACCGACATCACGGCTGTCATTCCTGACGCCGCCGGGCTGAGCCCGGCCGCCTTCGACACGTATGCCGCCGACCTCTCGCGCATCGCTGCCGTCACCGAAGTGACTTCTCCCACCGGAACTTTCGTCGGCGGCCGGAAAGTCGGCCCGGCTGGTCCCAACGCGTCGACCGTCGACGGCAGTGCCTTCCTGACGATCGGCAGCAGCGCGCCGCTGTTCTCGGATGCTTCTCAGGCGCAGCTCGATGCGGTGCACGCCGTGCGCGGACCGGACGGGCGGCTCGTGCAGTTGGCGGGCGTCGCGCAGATCAGTCATGACAGCGTGCAGGCCGTCACCGACCGACTGCCTTGGGTGCTGGCCGTCATCGCAGTCATCACGCTCGGGCTGCTGTTCCTGCTGACCGGCAGCGTGGTGCTACCGGTGAAAGCCGTTGTGCTCAATGTGCTTTCGCTCACCGCGGCATTCGGTGCGCTGGTCTGGATCTTCCAGGACGGACACCTCGGCGCGCTCGGCACCACCGCGACCGGGACGTTGGCTTCCAACATGCCGGTGCTGCTGTTCTGTATCGCGTTCGGGCTGTCGATGGACTACGAGGTGTTCCTGGTCGCTCGTATCCGTGAGTTTTGGCTCGTGGAACAGGATAACGACGAGAGCGTCGCGCTCGGCCTGGCCCACACCGGCCGGGTGATCACCGCGGCGGCTCTGGTGATGTCGATTTCCTTCGGCGCGCTGATCGCCGCCGAGGTGTCGTTCATGCGAATGTTCGGGCTCGGCCTGACCATTGCGGTCCTCGTCGATGCCACGCTGGTGCGGACGGTGCTGGTACCGGCCTTCATGCACCTCATGGGACGGTGGAACTGGTGGGCGCCGGCGCCGCTGGCGCGGCTGCACAAACGCATCGGTATCAGTGAATCGGTGCCTGAACCGTCGGCCTGCGGCGCATGACATCGGTCAAACGGCGTCGTGCCCCGCGCGGGTCCGGTGACCAGCTGCGCGACGAAATCCTGGATGCGGCAACCGAATTGCTCCTGGAAACGGGTAGTGCCAAGGAGGTGTCCATCCGGTCGGTCTCGCAGCGGGTGGGTGTCACCCCGCCATCGATCTACCTGCATTTCGCCGACAAGGACGCCTTGCTGGACGCGGTGTGCGGCCGGTACTTCGAGCGCCTGGACGACGTGATGCAGCAGGTGGCCGCCGAGCAACCGACGACCGTCGATCGGCTGCGCGCGCAAGGGCTGGCCTACGTCCGCTTCGCCCGCGAGAACCCCGAGCTCTACCGGATCGCCATGATGTCCGAGGGGCATCCGGACAGCGACGTGGACCAGGCCCTGAATACCGCGGCGTTCGTGCACATGCGGGATTCGGTACAGGCCCTGATGGACGAGGGCGGTTATCCGGCCGGCGACGTGACGCTGACGGCGCTCGGGTTGTGGACGGTGGCGCATGGTCTTGCGGCGTTGTTCATCTCGCGGCCGTATCTGCCGTTCGGCGATGTCGAGGAGTTCGCGGACCGGGTGCTCAGCGCCGCGTGCCTCGGTGGCATGGTGAGAGGACTGGGCGGACCTGACGTGGCGCCGCAACAGCTGGTCGAGCGATTGAAAGGTTCCTGACGATGACCGACACTTCGGTGGACAACCCGTTCTTCGCCCGCATGTGGATCGCGATGTCGTCGCGTGAGCGCAAGTTCATGACCAGACTGCGCCAGGAGAATCTGGCCGGGCTCCGCGGCCGGGTGCTGGAGATCGGCGCCGGAACCGGAACCAACTTCGCCTTCTACCCGGACACCGTGACCGAGGTGGTGGCTGTCGAGCCGGAGGTCCGGCTGGCACCGCTGGCCCGGAAGGCGGCGCTGACCGCGCCGGTGCCGGTGACGGTCCGCACCGAGACCGTCGAGAACTTCGACGGCGACGATCTCTTCGACGCGGTGGTGTGCTCCCTGGTGCTGTGCTCGGTCGACGAGCCGGAAAGTGTGCTGCGGCAGATGTATTCGCGGCTCAAGCCCGGTGGCGAGCTACGCTACTTCGAGCACGTCGCCAGCGGCGGGGTGCGTGGCCGGGTGCAGCGATTCCTGGATTCGACGTTCTGGCCCAAGATTTCGGGCAACTGTCACGCGCATCGGGAGACCGAGCGGAGCATCGTCGGCGCGGGATTCGAGGTTGCGGATGCCCGGCGCGAGCTGATGCTGCCGGGCTGGGTGCCTTTGGCGGAGGTGGCGCTGGGCCGCGCCGTCAGGCCTGCTTGATCGTCGACAGCAGTTCGGGCAACCGCTGCAACAGCGTCGGCAGCGCGGTCGCCGCCGTCTCACGCAGGGACACCGTGGCTAGATCGGAGAACGGTGTCGGCTTCGGGTTCACCTCGATGACCGGAATGCCCTGCTGCACCGCGGCTTCCGGCAATGACGCCGCCGGGTACACCACCGACGACGTGCCGACGGTGATGACCAGGTCGGCCCCGCTGACCGCCGCGACGGAGTTGTTCCACGCGTCGGAGGGCAGGTTCTCGCCGAACCACACCACATTGGGCCGGACCAGGCCGCCGCAGTAGCACTCTGGCGGTTCGATGGCGATTTCGGGCTCCGGCATCGGCGGCAACGTGCCTTCGAACTCGGCTTTGCAACTGTCGCAGTGGAAGTGGAACAGGCTGCCGTGCAGATGATGGACCCGCGTGCTGCCGGCCCGCTCATGCAGGTTGTCGATGTTCTGGGTGACGATGTCGACCTCGGTGTAGTCCTGCCACGCGGCGACCGCCCGGTGCCCGTCATTCGGGGACACATTGCCCATCATGTGATGGCGCCACAGATACCAGGCGAACACCCGCTCGGGGTGGCGGCGCCAAGCGTCCGAGCTGGAAATTTCGTAGGGGTCGGTGTTGGCCCACAGGCCGGTCTCGGCGTCCCGGAAGGTCGGCACGCCACTGTCGGCGGACATCCCCGCACCGCTGAACACCGTCACCCGCATTGGACCACGTTATCGGGTTCTGGGTGATCTGGGCCACCTCGTCATCGGTCATACTCGGCTGGTGACCGATTTCGGTGAGTGGGTCCGCCTCGATCCGCACGCGGGGCCGTTGTTCGACCAGTTGCGGCTGCAGATCATCGAAGCCATTCGTGCTGGGCGCCTGCCGGCCGGCACCCGCCTGCCCACCGTGCGCGAGCTGGCCGGCACGCTGGGGATGGCGGCCAACACCGTCGCCCGGGCCTACCGTGAACTCGAGACCGCCGGCGTCCTCGAAACCCGGGGTCGGTCAGGCACTTTCGTGGCCGCCGCCGACCCGGCTACCGCGGCGATGGTGGACGCGGCCAATGCCTTCGCCGACACCGCCCGGGCGTTGGGTGTGCTGAAAGCCGATGCTTTGCGATATCTGGACGCGGCGTTCGAGTAGGGCGTCGGGCGGTCTTCGCGAGTGTGCTTGTGGAGTGCCCATTTCGCGGATCCGGCGAGCTGTGTGCACGCTCGCGCGTCGGTCCAGAATGCTCCTGGGCTTCCGATGGGTACGCAGGACGGGGCTTCAACCACTGCCTCCGCCGTGTCACGGCTGCTCTAACCAGATGAGCCACCGGACGGTGGGTTAGTGCCGCGGATTGCAGTCAGTGGGTGACTGCAATCCGCGGCGTTGTCGAAGTCGGGTTGAACCCGCTTCGCCCAGGATCACAACCTGGGGCCTCGAACCCCCTTCTGATTGCGTGTGGGTCGCCCGGGACTCGAACCCGGAACTCATAGGTAAAAGCCAAGAGTGATACACGATTTCACCAACGAACCGATGTGCCCCGCGAGGGATTCGAACCCCCAACACCTGGAACCTAAATCCAGTGCCTCTTCCAGTTGGGCCAGCGGGGCATGCGTGCGCTCGGCAGGATTTGAACCTGCACGCCGGGGTCACCGGCACCCGGGTTTGAGCCGGGCGCGTCTGCCGAAGTTTTCGCCACGAGCGCGAATGCCAACACTATGAAGTTTTCAAAGTTCTTACTGTGCAGGGTGATTCGCGCCGCACTGCGTACCCGGATCGATCCGGCGTGGGATCGATGATGCGCGCCAAAACGGGGTGCTGTCCAGTGGAAAATTTCCGTTAATACGTTGTTGTGCAACGCAGTTGGGTGCACTGAACTACAGAGACGTCAGGCGACGTTCCTGCCAGGGATGACGGCAAAGATATGGATTTTGTGAGAGTTGTCGTCTGGCCCGAGCTTCCGGCTGGGGCACACGCCGGCATACGCGGCGGAAGGGCGGCGTAATGACCAGAAGCGCGTGGGTTGCCAGAGGACGCTGCTCTGCTCACTCGATTCGTGCCGGGCTATGGAGCTGCCGGTGCCTGCGTACGACAAAGCCGCCGTCGGCGTCGAAGACACCTCGGCGAGCTGGTCGTCATGCAGAAAAGTCACGGAATCAACGGTAACAGCGCCGGGCGGCAAAACCGAGCGGTTATTTCCGGCGATGAAACCTCAACCGCGCCAGTGCAACACATCGAGCGCGACGCCGACTTCGACGCTGTTGTCGGCCAAGGGGCGGGGCAGCAGTTCGTCGGCGCGGGCCAGTCTGCGCAACAAGGTGTTGCGGTGGGTGAACAGTCTGCCGGCGGCCCGGGACACATTGCATTGCTCGCGGACGAACGCGCGCACCGCGGAACGCAATTCGGGGCTCGCGGTTTCGAGCTCACCGAGGACGCGTTTGACGAACACCGCCGCACGGTCGGCGTCCGCGGTGAGCAGTGCCACGAGTTCGATATCGGTGTATTCGGCGATCTGCTGCGGCGAATGCAGCCGCGCCATCATCTGCTGGGTAGTGATGGCGTCGAAGTGGCTGCGCCGGAACCCGTCGACGCCGGCGCCCGTTGAACCGATCGCGACGCGCACTTCGGGGCCGGCGGCTGACGCCACGGCGTCGACGTCGACGGCGCCGGGTGCCCACACCCATCGCGTGGCGCTACTGGCCACCACGCTGAGTGGTCGGGCACCGGCCGCATGCCCGAAAGCCTCAGCGACCCGGTCCAATTGCGACAGGTCGCCGTTCGGATTGTCGGTCCAGATGACGGCCGCAGTATGGGTGCCGCCGAGTCCGTAAGCCAGACGGCTTTCCGCGCGCTGACGGGGGATGGGAGCGCCTTCCAGGAGCAGCGCGACCGTCGCGCGCCGCTCGGCGTGGCTGCCACGGGTGAGTTCGTCGCGCTCGAGTTCGATCTGGGCGGCGATGGCCGCCAGGGTGGCCTCGATGAAGTCGCTGATCGACTGTGAGCAGACATCGAGCATCTCGTGGAGGTCGGCGGGGTCGGAGGTCAGTTCGAAGGCGATATCCATCAGGCGTCGCCATGCCACGCCCTCGCCGACCCGGTAGGCGTCCAAGGTGTACGAGTCGACGCCGCGCCGGACCATTTCCCGGGCGACGCTCATCGGCTCGGCGCCGGCGTTGGGCGGCACCGGGGCGCCGGGATCGCGCACATTGGCCGCGCCCCAGAACAACAGGTTCGAGCGGTTGCTCCGGCTGACGGCCCCGGCAAGCTCGGGATCGGAGGCGATGGCCGGGTTGGCGCCCAGTACGGCGCGGTCGAGTTCCTCGAGCCAGTCCGCGGGGGCGTTGACGACCACCTGCGCGCACTGCCGAATCAGGTCGCGTACCTGCGGCGACGGCCCCGTTGCGCCCATCGGGCCAGACTAGCGCGCTGGTGCATAGTGCACTAGTGATCGGGAAATCTGAGATGTTTTGACCTTCAGTCGGCGGTGGGCAGGCGCCACCATTATTGCCACGCCCACCACCGCCAACAGGGAGTCTGCAATGGAGCACACCACCAACACCACCCAGGTCGACGTCCTGATCGTCGGCGCCGGAATCTCCGGCATCGGTGCCGCTTACTACCTGCAGCAGGAACATCCCGGGCGGTCGTACGCGATCCTGGAATCCCGTGGCGCTACCGGCGGAACCTGGGACCTGTTCCGGTACCCCGGCATTCGCTCCGACTCCGACCTGCACACCTTCGGCTACGAGTTCAAGCCGTGGCGCGACGAGGATGCCATCGCCTCCGCCGACAAGATCCTCGCGTATCTGCGAGAGACGGTCCGCGAGAACAACATCGACCGCAACATCCGGTTCCACCACAAGGTGCTGGGCGCCGCGTGGGACAGCGGCACCGCGCGGTGGCTCGTCGACGTCGAGCGCACCGACACCGACGAACTGGTGCAAATCTCCGCCAACTGGCTGTTCTGCGCCGGCGGCTACTACCGGTACGACCAGGGCTTCACTCCGCAGTTTCCGGGCCGCGACCGCTTCGCCGGCCAGGTCGTGCATCCGCAGCACTGGCCCGAGGACCTCGACTACACCGGCAAGAAGGTCGTCATCATCGGCAGCGGGGCGACCGCGGTGACGCTGGTGCCGTCGATGGCGGCCAAGGCCGCGCACGTCACCATGCTGCAGCGGTCGCCGACGTACATCCTTCCGGTGCCGTCCAAAGACGCGTTCGCCAACGTGGCCGGTCGCGTGCTCGGCGCCGACCGCGGCTACGCGCTGGCCCGGCGCAAGAACGTCATCCGGCAGCGCGCGGTCTACACCTTCTGCCAGAAGTACCCGGCTGCCGCCCGGCGGTTGATCCGCTGGACCAACGCCCGCGAGCTGCCCGCGGGCTATCCCGTCGACACCCACTTCAGCCCCGACTACAAGCCGTGGGACCAGCGCCTGTGCACGGTGCCCGACGCCGACCTGTTCAAGGCGATCGGCAGCGGCAAGGCCGCCGTGGTCACCGACCGCATCGCGACCTTCACCGAGACCGGCATCGAACTGGAGTCCGGGCAGCACCTGGATGCCGACATCATCGTCACCGCAACAGGTTTGAACGTCCAGCTGTTCGGCGGGATGACGCTGACCGTCGATGGTCAGGCGGTGAATCTCTCGGAAACCGTCGCCTACAAGGGCATCATGCTGTCGGGCGTGCCGAATTTCGCCTTCGCGTTCGGCTACACCAACTCGTCGTGGACGCTCAAGGTCGGCCTGCTGTGCGAGCACTTCTGCCGACTGCTGAGCCACATGGACGAACGCGGATTCGACAGCGTTCGGCCGGAGTTCGACGATGCGGGCATGGCGACCAAGCCCCTGCTGGACTTCGCGGCGGGATACGTGCAGCGCGTGGCGGACACGCTGCCGCGGCAGGGCGCGCAAGGACCCTGGGTGATGTCGATGAACTACAACTTCGACCGGGAGGTGCTGCGGCACGGCGCGGTGGCAGACCCGAACTTGCGGTTTGCCGCCGCCCGTCGCGCAGAAGTCCAGGAGTTCGCGCCGGTTTCTTGATCTCCTCTCAGGGCGGCCGTTTACGCTGGCGTGAATGGAGAGCTTCTCGCCAGCTGTGCCGCCCGAGATTCCCGGTGTCCCTTCAGCTGTCGGCGTCGAGTTGCCGTCCGGGCCAGTGCCCGGGCGGCCTTATTCGTTGCCGCTGGACTTGCTCACCGAGCAGTACGGCCCACTGTTCTACGCCGACCTCGGGCCTGGCCGCCGCCTCTATGCGTGCTCGTTGGCACTCGTCGACGAACTTTGTGATGAGAGCCGGTTCAGTAAAGCTCTGACGGGCCGGTTGGCCAGGTTCCGTCCGGTGGTCGGCAACGGGCTCTTCACCGCGTACCCCGGCGAGGAGGGCTGGCAGGAAGCTCACGACGTCCTGATTCCCGGCTTCAGCTTCAGCGGGCTGCGCAGCTATCACCCCGCGATGCTCGACATCAACCGGCAACTGATCGCGCAGTGGGACGCGGCGGCCGGCACGCGGGCAGTAGACGTGGCCGGTGACCTGGCGAAGCTGGCCATGGACACCGTCGGCTTGGCGGGGTTCGGGGCCCGGTTCGACTCCTATCAGCATGACGGACTTGCCGACATCCCAGCGAGTTTCGCGGCCACACTGAATCAGATACTGCTCGGGGCCAACGCCGACCAGACGGTGTTCGAGACCGAGCGCGGGAAGCTGTTCAGCTTCATCGTGGACCTGATCGCTCAGCACCGTGCGGGCGACGTGGACCTCGACGATCTCCTGGCCCTGATGCTGCAGCCCGGCCCCGACGGGACACCGATCCTGGACGACGACAGCATCCGCAACCAGATCGCCACGTTCCTGGTCGCCGGCCAGGACACGACGTCGATATTGATGCCGACGGCGTTGTACAGCATCGTCAAGAACCCGGCGGTGCTGCACCGGGCGCAGGCGGAGGCGGACGCGGTGTTCGGCCCGGATGACGACCACGTGCCGGCGTTCGACGAGATCGGCAAGCTCAGCTACATCCGCCAGATCATCGACGAGGCATTGCGGCTGTCGCCGCCGGTGCGGGAGTTCGATCGAATGGCCTTGGCGGACACTGTCATCGGCGGCCAGTATCCGGTGCGGCAGGGGGAAGCGGTGACGGTGCTGACGTCGTCGCTGCACCGGCAACCGGAGTGGGGCGACAACGTCGAGATCTTCGATCCGGACCGCTTCGGCGCCGACCCGGCCGCGCAGCGACCGGTCAACCTGTTCAAGCCGTTCGGCACCGGAGCGCGGTCCTGCATCGGACGCCAGTTCGCGCTTCACGAGGCAACCATGGCGATCGCGACCCTGGTGCACCGCTACCGGTTCGTCGACGTCGAGCACTACACGTTGCGTACCCACAGTGACGTGCTGCGCAAGCCGGAGGGCTTCTACGTCGAACTCATCCGCCGCACCCCGGAGGAGCGCAGGCAGGCTACCGCGGCCGTCGCAGCCGCCCCGGTGACACAGTCCCGCGCCGTGGTCCCGGCCGGTACGAAACTGCTTGTGCTGCATGGGTCGAACCTCGGCAACTGCCGGTCGCTGGCACAGCAACTGGGAGATGAAGCCGTCGACCTCGGCTACGAAACGACCGTCGCCGCACTGGATTCCGTGGCCGGGGCACTGCCGGACGACGGAGCGGTGGTGATCGTCGCGGCGTCGTACAACGGCATGCCGACCGACGATGCCCGCGCCTTTGTGGAATGGCTTGACGGATCGGACGCCACGGTGCCGGCGGTGCCATACGCAGTTCTCGGTGTCGGCGACCGCAACTGGGCCGAGACGTACATGGCGATACCGCGGCGCGTCGACGCTCGGCTCGCGGAACTCGGTGCCACGCAACTGCTTCCGATGGCCGAAGCCGACACCTCGGGCGACTTCGCCGGTGTGGTGGAGGACTTCTCGGTGGCGCTGTGGAACGCGCTCGGCGGTATCTTCGGCGCCATTGTCGCGGATGAACCCGTGGCCGACGAGTCGCTCTACGATCTCCGGGCCATCGACGGGCCGGTCACCGCAGCGATCGACGCCCGCTATCAAGTACAGCCGGCGACGGTGCTCGACAACATTCCGCTGGTGGACACCGGCTCCGAGTTCGGACAGGACAAGCGGTTGATCCGCATCGCGCTGCCCGACGGTGTCGACTATCAGACCGGCGACCACCTCACGGTGTTACCGGACAACAGCCCCGTCCTGGTGGACGAGGTCGGTGAGCTGCTGGATTTGCGCCTGGATCGCCGCATCTCGATCAATCCGCGGCGCAGCACGCGGCGGGCCATCCCGATCGACCGGGAAGTCACTGTGCGCGAACTGCTTACGCACTTCCTGGAACTCCGCAAGCCGGCGAGCCGGAGCCAGCTGCTGCGGCTCGCCGCTGCCAACCCGTGCCCGCCGGAACGTGCGGCGCTGACCGCGCTGGCCGACGATCCCGAGGCCCGTGCCCTGAGCATCACAGATTGTCTGGCAGAGTTCCCCGCCACCAAGCTGAGCCGCGAAGAGTTGTTGGAACTCTTCGAACCGATGTCCCCGCGCCATTATTCGATCGCCACGTCGTCCCGCCGCCGGGTCCGGGAGGTCGAGCTGGTGGTCGGGGTGCTGGAAGGCCCTGCCCGGTCAGGTTCCGGTGTGTTCCGCGGCGTCTCATCGAGCTATCTCGCGGATGCTGTTCCGGGACAGCAGATTCGGATGCGCGTGGATCCGGCTCGGCAGGCGTTCCGCGCCGGTGCCGATCCGACCCGCAACGTCATCCTGGTCAGCGCCGGCACGGGCGTCGCTCCGTTCCGGGGATTCATCGGAGACCGACTGGGCGCACTGGAGGCGGGGGAGCCGTTCACTGCCGCGCTGTGCTTCTTCGGTGTGCGTCACCCCGACGTGGACTACCTGTTTCGCGACGAGGCCGAGGACGCCGAACGTTTGGGCATCGTGCGGATGCGACCGGCGTTCTCCCGGGCCGGTGACGAGGTCAAATACGTGCAGGACCGGATCGCCGCGGACGCCGACGAGGTCTGGGACATGCTGGGCAACCCGGACAACGACACCCACGTCTATGTGTGCGGCGACGGTGCCCGGATGGCGCCGGCCGTGCGGGCCGCGTTCCAGGACATCTATCGCAGCCGGACGGGCGCCGACGACGACGCCGCCCGCGCCTGGCTGGCCGAACTCGTCAGCACCGACCGCTACGTCGAGGACGTCTGGGCCGGCTGACGGGTCCCGCGGACGGCGGTGAGACCCCGCATACCGTGGTAGATCATCAGCGCCGCAACGGAACCGAGCGCGATGCCGGTGAAGGTCAACGGTCCGGCCTGCCAGGTGAAGTCGGCGATACCGATGATCAGCGGGATGGCGGCGGTCATCTGGTTGATCGGCTGCGAGAAATCCACGTGGTTGGTCAGCCAGATCCGTACCCCGAGGATGCCGACCAGCCCGTAGAGCACGATCGTCGCCCCGCCGAGCACGCCGGGCGGAATGGCCGAGATGGCCGCACCGACTTTGGGACACAACGACAGTGCGACGGCCACGGCAGCGGCCACCCAGTACGCGGCGGTCGAATAGATGCGCGTCGCGGCCATCACCCCGATGTTCTCGGCGTAGGTGGTGGTGGCCGAGCCGCCGCCCGCGCCGGCGAGCACGGTGGCCACTCCGTCGGCCGCCAGCGCCCGGCCCATCAGCGGGTCCAGGTCCTTGCCGGTCATCTGGCCCACCGATTTCACATGCCCGATGTTCTCGGCGATCAGCGCGATCACCGCCGGCAGGAACATCGGTAGGACCGCCAAACTGAACGACGGCGCGTGGAACTCGGGCAGCCCGATCCACGGGGCGGCAGCGATGGCCGCGGTGTCGACATCGCCGAGCGCCAGCGCCAGCAGGTAGCCGATGACCACGGCCAGGAAGATGGCGAGCCGGCCGACGATGCCGCGGAAGAACGCCAGCGCCGCGACCAGGAGCACCAGCGTCACGAGCCCGACCACCGGCCCCTTCTCGAAGTTGTTCTTTGCCGCCGGGGCCAGGTTGAACCCGATGAGAGCGACGATCGCACCGGTGACCACCGGCGGCAGCGTCAGATCCAGCCAGTGCGTGCCGACCAGATGCACCACGCCGCCGACCAGGATCAGCAGCAGGCCCACGGCGATCAAACCGCCCAGCGCGCTCCCGGTTCCGTGTGCGGCGACCGCGGCCGTGACCGGTGCGATCACCGAGAAACTCGACCCGAGATAGCTCGGCAGCCGGTTTCCGGTGATCAGCAGGAACGCGATCGTGCCGATGCCGGAGAACAACAGCGTGGTGGCCGGCGGGAACCCGGTCAGCACCGGCACCAGGAACGTGGCGCCGAACATCGCCACCACATGCTGGGCGCCGATGCCGATGGTGCGCGGCCAGCTGAGGCGTTCGTCGGGGCCGACCACGACGGCGTCCGGCCCGACCGGCGTCCAGGAGAGCGGAATCATCCGGTCATATTGCCGGACCGGGTTCACTTTCGCTGTCTGTCAGTGCGTTTGGCGGGGGATGAACTAGCCGCCCGCGGCCAGCACCTTCTCGACGGTCCGCAGATTGCGCGTGGTGGTCGACGACTTGTAGCGCTTCTTGCCCATGGTCTTGCTGATCGCGCTGCCCAGGGTGTCGCCGCGGGCCACCTGCCAGTACAGGACGCCGTGACCACGGCTGATCAGTTCGTCACCGACCGGTTCGAGCGCGGCGAGTTCGTCGAGCACATCGGGGTCACTGACGAACGTGATGTACGAGTGGTGGCCCTCGACCTCGCGCTCGAACGGGTAGTCCGCCGAGATGGTCTTCAGTTCGTCCATCGGGTACACCAGCACCCAGGCGTCGTATCCGAACGATTCCCGCAGCGCCGCTTCGGCTTTCGTGCGCACCGTCGCCGCCTTCGCGGCACTCGACAGCACGACGTTGCCGCTGGCGAGCAGCGTCTTCACATCGTCGAAGCCGGCCTGCCGAAACGTCGCGGCGACCTCGGCCATCTTCAGATTCACCCCACCGACGTTGACGCCGCGCAGGAACACCGCGTACCGCGTCGTCATACCAACTCCGTCATGACGCCCAATGGTAGGCAGTTGCGCCGTACGCTGGGAGCCATGACCCGTCAGGTCTTCGAAGACAAGCTGCTCGCGCTGATCAGTGACAATTCGCTGGGCGTCCTGGCCACCATCAAGCGCGACGGTCGACCGCAGTTGTCGAACGTGTCCTACTACTTCGACCCGCGGGCCGTCACCATCGGGGTGTCGGTCACCGAGCCCCGGGCCAAGACGCGCAATCTGCGGCGCGACGCCCGAGCATCGATCTACGTCCGGTCCGACGATGGGTGGGCGTACGCGGTGGCCGAGGGCGACGCGGTGCTGAGCCCGCCGGCCGCGGCACCCGACGATGACACCGTCGAGGGGCTGATCACCTTGTACCGCAACATCTCCGGTGAGCATCCGGACTGGGACGACTACCGGCGGGCGATGGTGGCCGATCGTAGGGTGCTGCTCACCATGCCGATAACCCATCTGTACGGGCTGCCTCCGGGCGTGCGCTGAACGCGATAGTCTGCGTGCATGCCCGAGAACTCCGCCGAAGGTTCAGCATCGTCCGACGAGACCAAGCGCAAGTTCCGCGAGGCGCTCGAGCGTAAGAAGGCCGGCTCCGCCGGCGGCACCGCGCATCACGACGGCGGCGCCAAGCAGTCCAAATCGCACGGTGCGGTTGGCGGTGGCCGCCGGGAGTTCCGTCGTAAGAGCGGTTAATCCCGGGCCAGCGCACGCGCTCCGATCAAGGCCACCAGCATCGCCGAAACACACTGCAGGCCAGTGTCTTTCAGGCCCCAGCCGACCGATGCGAGGGTGGCAGCGCCGGCGATGACCAGCAGCGTGCCGACGGCGGCGCTGCGCCAGCCGGGCGCCGACACGCGGCCCCGGTCCCACAGTGGCAGCGGGTTGTTCTCGAGCGGACGCAGCAGTAGGAACAGCCCGGCGACCAGCGCCGCCATGATCGTCGTCTGGTAGACGCTCAGCACCAGGAAGTGCGGTTGGCCCGGGTAGCGGGGCAGGCCGGCGAAATCGAAGGCCTGGTGCATGCCCAGCAGGGCGGGCATGTGCCACAGGTACAACGTCATGGCGCCGGTGTTGCCGATCACCGCGAGCCGCCACACCTGCGGCCGGGCGGCCCAGCGGCTGATGGCCGGGGCGGCGGCAATCGCGAACGCGCACATCATGATTGCGTGTCCGGCGAGCAGCAGCGACGGCGGCGTCATGTTCTTGATGTGCTGCGTCTCGATGCCGACGAGGCTCAGCTCGTACGGTCCGACCCAGACCAGCGCCACGTTGACCGCCAGCATCCCGAGGCCGAAACGAAGGGCAGCTGCCGTGGTGAGCAGCCCGCGGCGGTACGCCACCCCGAGCACGCCGGGGATCAGCCACACCACGAAATTCAGATAGCCCAGCGCGGACCAGGCGTGGTCGTTGATGCGGATGGCATCGACGAGCGCGACCAGGGCATAAGTACCGGCCACCGCAGCGACCAGCCGGCCACGGGTGGTGATCCGCGTCAGCAGCGGCACCGCGGCCAGCACCATCACGTAGGCGCCCAGGAACCACAACAGCTGAGTGCTGATGCCGGCGACCGGCTCGTAGACGTGGATCGGCAGCAGCGGCTTGAGGATCAGCAACGCCGCGGCCCAGAAGGCCAAGTAGTAGAACACCGGCCGGTAGAGCCGGGTGCAGCGCTTGAGCAGCCATCCGCCCCAGCTGGTCCCAGCGTCATACGAGCCGACCGACGCCGCGACACCGGCGAAGAAGAACAGCGGCATGATCTGAAATACCCAGGTCAGGGCCTGGAACAGCACGGACGTGGTCAGGAGGTTGCCCCAGCGGAACACGTCGTGGTCGATGATGCTGGTCGCCATGATGGTGTGCCCGGCGACGACACCGACCAGCGAGACGATGCGGATGACATCGATGGCGCGGTCACGGTCGGCCGGCGTGCGCTGCGCGATCTCGGCAGCCGAAGGAAAGACGCGGGTGGTCATGCCATTGAACGTAAGGGGCCGACCCCTAGGTATTGCTACTCAAATCAGGCTGACCTGCGGCGCTCCTGCCACAGGACGGCGGCCAGGCAGACGGCCGCCAGGACCGCGATGATGACGGCGAAGCTGACCCCGGCCTCCTGCAGGCCCCAGCGCTGAGCGGCGAAGCCCAGGCTGACGACCGGTAGCGAGATGGCCACGTACGCCACCACGAAGTACGTCGAACTGACTTCGGCCCGACGCTCCGTCGCGGTGCCCTCCACGACGGCCGCGAGGCCCCGGCTGAAGCTGATGCCCTGGCCGACGCCGGCCACGACCGCGGCGACCAGCAAGCCCGCCAGCGATGACAATTGCAGTGCGACAGCCAGAATCACCATGCCCGCGACGAGAATCGCGCAGCCCAACGCGACGGCCCGCGGGGGATGCAGGCGGCGTCCCGCGAGTTGAGCGGCGGCCGAGGCGACGAAGATCGATGCCGCGACGGCGCCGCCGACGGCGTGGTTGTCGATGCCGATGACGCTGCTGACGAACGACGGCGCCACCGCCGTGAACAGACCCATCACCGCGAACCCGGCGAAGGCGGCGGTGGCGGCGAGGACGAACGTCGCCCGGACCTCGGCGGGCACCGACAGCCGCTGGAAGCCGATCCGGCCAGCGCGGCTCGAGGTCTCCGGGACGAGCCACACCGCCACGATGGCCAGCACGGCCAGCACGATGTGCACGAGGAACGGTAGTTGCAGCGGGTGCGGCGCGTACTGCACCAGCAGACCAGCGACGACGGGCCCGGCGCCCAGCCCGCCGATATTGGCGATCGTGGCGCCGGCCGCGGCTTGCTCGCGACGGTTCTCCGGTACCGACTCGACGACGGCGGCCGTCGCGGTGCCGGTGAAGATGCCCGCCGACAGGCCGGACAGCAGCCGGCCCACCAGCAGCAACGGCACGCTGTCGGCGTAGAGGAAGACGACGGCGCTCGCGATGGCGGCGACTGCGCCCGCGATCAGCACCGGCCGTCGGCCGACGGCGTCGGACCAGCGGCCGAACAGCAGCAGCGCGGCCAGCACGCCGATGGCGTAGGCCGAGAAGATGACCGTCGTCGTCAGGACCGCGAAGTGCAGGTTGTGGGCGTAGAGCGCGTAGATCGGTGTCGGCAGCGTGGTGCCCAGCATGATGGCGGCGAAGGCGTAGGCGAGCAGCGGGAAGCCGAGGCGCGAGGTCACGGTTCGAGTCTGGAGCACGGGTAGGGCAACACGCGCGGGACCCGCTGGCATTCCTCAGCGGCGCGGTGCGGGAGACGTCACGACGATCACTTCGGCGGTCTCGTTGCCGACCTGACGGAGCTTGTGCTGCGTGGCGGCGTCGAAATAGGCGCAGTCGCCCGCGGACAGTTCGACGAGACGGCCGTCGTAGTTGAGCTCGACGGTCCCGGCGTGGACGAACACGAATTCCTGACCGGGATGCGTCGGGTGCGCATGCGCGGCGAACTGACGGCCCGGGCGGACGACGAACGGCGACATGGCCTTGCCGAGCATGCCCGCCGCGATCGCGTGATTGCGGGTGGAGCCGCGGTCGGTGGCGCGTTCGACGGCGAACGTGCTGACTTCCGGATCGTCGGAAAACAGTTGCGCCACATCGACATCGAGGGTTCGCGAGATCTTCAGTGCAGCGGCGATCGACGGCACGCTCTGGCCGCGCTCGACCTTGGACAGGTAGCTCTTGGTCAGCCCGGTGCCGGCTGCCAGCTCTTCCAGCGTCATTCCGCGTTGCTGGCGCACCGCACGCAACAGGCCACTCACGCCGCTCAGGATATCGCATTGACTGCATGACACTTTGTGTCCTATGGTCTGCAATGTGTCATTGAGGTGCGGGCCCCGCACCCGATCCGAGGGGAGTTCCGATGACCGACACCATGCATGACTCCAAGGGCGAACTGATGCAGCGCGCCGAGGACGGGATGAACCGTCATTTCGCGGACTCGAACCTGAGTGTCCGCGAGAAGCTGGCGCTGACCTGCCGGGCGCTGTTCGACGCCGGCCATGACTCGGGCCTGGCCGGGCAGATCACGGCCCGCGCCGAGGAGCCGGGCACGTACTACACCCAGCGGCTCGGACTCGGCTTCGACGAGATCACCGCGGGCAACCTGCTACTCGTCGACGAAGACCTCAACGTCCTCGACGGTGGTGGAATGGCCAACCCCGCCAACCGTTTTCACTCGTGGATCTACCGCGCCCGGCCGGACGTGAACTGCATCGTGCACACGCACCCATTCCACGTCGCGGCGCTGTCGATGCTCGAAGTGCCCTTGGCGGTGTCGCAGATGGACATCGCACCGCTGTACGACGACTGCGCGTTCCTGAAGGACTGGCCGGGCGTGCCGGTGGGCAACGAAGAGGGCGAGATCATCTCCGCCGCGCTAGGTGACAAGAAGGCGATCCTCCTGGCCCACCACGGCCAGGTGGTGGCCGGCGCCAGCGTCGAGGAAGCCTGCTCGCTGGCCATGCTCATCGAGCGCGGGGCCAAGCTGCAACTGGCCGCCATGGCTGCCGGCACCATCGCTCCGCTGCCCGACCGACTGGCCCGCGAAGCCCACGACTGGACCCTGACCCCCAAACGCAGCGTCGCCAACTTCGCCTACTACGCGCGCCGGGCACTGGTGCGCCACCCCGACGCACTCGACCACTGACCGCCCCCCGGAAAGGACCTGACCCATGACCGAGATCCACGGCATCATCGCCTACCCAATCACCCCGTTCACCACGGACGGCGACAACGTAGACACCGAGACGCTGGCCGCCGTCGTCGAGCAACTCGTCAGCACCGGCGCGCACGCGATCGCTCCGCTGGGCAGCACCGGCGAATCGGCATACCTCACCGAGGCCGAGTTCGACGCCGTCGTCGACACCACCGTGGCCACCGTCGGCGGCCGCGTCCCCGTCATCGTCGGCGCCTCGGATCTGACCACTGCCAACACCATTCGACGCGCACGGTACGCCCAGCAGGCCGGCGCCGACGCGGTGATGGTGCTGCCGATCTCGTACTGGAAGCTGGACGAGCGGGAGATTTTCCAGCACTACGCCAGTATCTCGGCCGCCGTCGACCTGCCGATCATGGTGTACAACAACCCCGCCACGAGCGGCATCGACATGGCGCCCGAGCTGCTGGTGCGAATGTTCAACGACATCGACAACGTCCGCATGGTCAAGGAATCCACCGGCGACCTCACCCGGATGCTGCGGATCAAGGAGCTCTCGGGCGGGGCGCTGCCGTTCTTCAACGGCAGCAACCCGCTGGTGCTCGACGCGCTGCTCGCCGGCGCGTCCGGATGGTGCACGGCCGCACCGAATCTGCGCCCGCAGCCCTGCGTCGAGCTGTACGACGCGGTCCGCGGCGGTGATCGCGCACGCGCACAGGAGATCTACGACGACCTCGCGCCGCTGCTGCGCTTCATCGTTGCGGGCGGGCTGCCGACGACCGTCAAAGCCGGCCTGGATCTGCTGGGCCGCAACGCCGGCGACCCGCGTCCGCCGCTGTTGCCGCTCGACGAGGACGGCCGCGCGGAACTCAAAGGCCTGCTGGCCGATGCCTGATGGCCTCGGTCCCGCGGGGTCCTAGACTGGCGTGATGTCGAAGCTGCAGCTGGTTCAGGAGCCGTCCGCCGACGCACTGCTCGAGTCCAACCCGTTCGCGCTGCTGGTCGGAATGCTTCTCGATCAACAGATTCCGATGGAAGTGGCGTTCGCGGGGCCGAAGAAGCTCGAGGACCGGATGGGTGGCCTGGATGCCCGCCAGATCGCCGACTACAACCCCGACAAGTTCGCCGAGTTGTTCGCGCAAACCCCTGCGGTGCACCGCTTTCCGGGCTCCATGGCCAAACGCGTGCAGGCCCTGTCGCAGGTGATCGTCGACGAGTACGACGGCAACGCCGCCGCCCTGTGGACCACCGGCGACCCCGACGGCAAGGAGGTGCTGCGCCGGCTCAAGGCGCTGCCCGGGTTCGGCGAACAGAAGGCCAAGATCTTCCTGGCGCTGCTCGGTAAGCAGTACGGCGTCACGCCGGAGGGCTGGCGCGCCGCGGCCGGTGACTACGGCAAGCAGGGCACGCACATGTCTGTCGCCGACGTCGTCGACAAGGGCTCACTGGACCAGGTGCGCGCCTACAAGAAGCAGATGAAGGCGGCCGCCAAGGCAGCCAAGGCCTGAGCTCGACGCGCTCAGAGCGGCGGACCGTCGAACCGCTCGCGGGTGGCGAACTCCGACACCGGACGCCGGGTCAGCTTCGTCACCTGCTTGACGGGCTTGCCCAGCGGCAGCATGCAGGCCACGGCGTAGTTGTCGGGGATGCCGAGCAGCTCGCGCACCTTGGGTTCCTGCGCCACCACCATGGTCGTCAGCACGCCGCCGTAGCCCTCGTTGCGCGCCGCCAGCAGGATGCCCCAGACGAACGGGTAGATCGACGCTCCGCTGATCACACCGATGCGATCCAGGTGCTGGTCGAACGCGGCAGCCACGCCGAGATCGAGGCACACCACCAGAACCACCTCGGCGCCCAGCAGGGTCCCGGTGACCATGCCGTCCGGCACCTCGGTGGCTTCGACGATGACCGGGTCAACACCGCAGGGCCGCAAGGGGTTCCACGGTCCTTCGCCGGCGGCGATCTGCGCGATGTACCGCTGCGCCCCGGGCTTGGACAGTTCGCCCAGCTTCTTGCGGGTTTCGACGTCACGCACCGCGATCACCCGGGCGCCCTGCCGGTTGCCGCCGCTGGGGGCGAAGCGCGCGTTGTCGAGGATGCGCTCGAGCACCTCGTCGGGCAGCGGCTCGCCCGTGAACTTGCGGACGGCCCCGGTCGTGCGCATGACGTCGTAAATCTCCATACCGACCATCATGCGTATGGGAAGGTGATGTGTATGGCTAAGACACACTTGAATTGCCCCTGCGGCGAGGCGATTTCCGGCAGCGACGAGGACGATCTGGTCGAGAAGGCGCAGGCCCATCTCGCCGAGCAGCACCCCGGCCGTGAATACGACCGGGAAATGATCCTTTTCATGGCCTACTGAGCCAGTAAATAAGCGAGCGTGGCTGCCGTTGGGGGGTAGCCACGCTCGCTGCTGTCCGCGTGGTTGGGCAGGTCGCGCGGGTTTGACGGCCTGGTCGAAGGGCAATGCCTCGGGTATGTACGAGGTTCTGGAACGTGAAGGCAAATGGGACGTCGACGCCGAGTTTCAGCTGCCCGACCTTCGCGGCATCATCGCGGACGCCGACGTTGTGCACGACACCGTCGACCTGACCAGCGACTACTACGACACTGCCGACCGTGATCTGCTGGCACATCGCGTCCAGCTCCGCCGGCGCAGCGGCGACAATGACACGGGGTGGCAGCTGAAGGTCCCGGCGGGGGACGGGCGCGTCGAGCTGCACTGGGCGTCCACAGAGGCATTGCCCGACGCCGCGGCCGAGCTGCTCAGCGGCGTGAGTCTCGGCAAGCCACTGGCGAGCGTCGCAACGATTCGTACGGTCCGGAATCGGTACCGGCTCTCCGAACCGCGATCCGGCGAACTCTATGCCGAGATTGCCGATGACTCGGTGCGAGCGTCGGCGGGCGAGCGGCTGTTGGCGTGGCGTGAAGTCGAGGTCGAACTCGGCACCCACGCGCCGTCGATCCCGAAGCGCCTCGTCAGCCGACTGACTGCCGCCGGCGCCAGGCCGTCGCGTTTTCCGTCGAAGCTCGCCCACGTGCTGCCGTCGGCCCCTTCCACCTCGCCGGCCACGTCCGGGGCGCGCGCGTTGCTTCGGTATGTGAACGCGCAGATCGACGAGATCATGTTGGGCGACATCGAGTTACGACGTGGCCGGGACCCCATCCACGACACGCGGGTGGCGATCCGCCGGCTGCGGAGCACGCTGCGGGTGTTCGGCAAGATGCTCGATCGGTCGGCGACCGACCATTTCGATGAGGAGCTGCGCTGGTTCGCGGGGCTACTCGGCGAGGTCCGCGATTGCCAGGTGCAGCAGCGCAGATTCACCGAAGCACTCGACGAGCTACCAGAGGAATTGATCCTCGGTCCGGTGCGCGCGCGGGTGCGCACCGATCTGCAGGCGGTCGAGCTGCCGGCACGCGCGCGCGTCACCGAGGCCATGGACTCGCCGCGCTACCTGGCGCTCATGGCGGTGCTGCGGTCCTGGCGCACCGCGCCGCCCGTGGATCCCGAGACGAGCACCGCAAAACTCGTCAAGCGCGCGCGAAAGGCGCAGCGGAAAGCGGACCGTCGGCTGGTCGCCGCGCTCGATGTCGACGACAGTGACGCCACTCTGCTGCATCGCGCCCGAAAAGCGGCCAAACGTGCCCGATACGCGGCGGAACTGTGCCGGGACGTCGGCGGCGCCAAGCAGACCAAGCGAACGGTCAAGCATTACAAGCGTTTTCAGTCGATTCTGGGCGATCACCAGGACACCGTCGTCGCGGCTGACCTGTTGCGCCGCATGGCGCTCGCAAGTGGCACGACGGTCGGTGAGAACGGTTTCACCTTCGGCCTGCTGTACGGCCGCGAACAGCGGATCGCCGGCGAGTGCCGACAGCAGGCGCGCGAGATGTTGTGAGCCGACCGGCATACTGACGGGCGTGACGCCGAGAAAGGTGGGGCACACGCCCGAGCGTGGGTGGCTCACGCCGAAACAGCAGCGGGCCTGGGTGGCCTACATGCGGGTGCAGCTGCGGATGAACTACGAGATGAACCGGCAGCTGCAGGCCGACTCCGGGCTGTCCCTCGCCGACTATGACGTGTTGGTGGCGCTCAGCGGCGACAACGACGCCGGACTGCGGGTCAGCGACCTCGCCGCGCAGATCGGCTGGGAGCGCAGCCGGCTCTCACATCAGCTGCGGCGCATGGAGGAACGGGGCTTGACCGAGCGCCGCCCGAGTGCCGAGGACGGCCGCACCTCCAACGTCGTGCTGACCGCGAACGGTCGGCGCGCGATCACCGAGGCCGCACCCGGACACGTCGACCTGGTGCGAGCGCTGTTCTTCGATCCGCTGCCCGACAACCTGCTCGGGCCGTTCACCGCGGCGTTGGAGCACATCCACGTCAACCTCGATCACAACAGCTCGCTCCCGCCGGCACCCAGCTAGTATTAGGTGACCTATCACCTAATTTCTGAGGAGTGGTCAGTGAGTGAAGTTGTCACCCGCCTGATGGAAGCCAATCTGCTGGCCGTGTTCGACGAACGCGATCCGCAGCGCCGGGCGGCCGCGATCGCCGACACCTACGCGGAGGATGTGCAGTGGATCGATGACGACGGCACCGTCGTCGGCCACGATCAGTTGAATGCCAAAGCTGCTGAACTGCAAGAGAAGTTGACGGGGCTCCATTTTGTTAAGGCCGGTCCGGTCCGCCAGACCCGGGGTCTGGGATTCCTGGCGTGGGAGGTGCGTACCCCTGATGACGCCGCCGTCGCGTCGGGTTTCGACGTCGCCGAGATCGCCGACGGGCGCATCGTCCGGTTGTGGACGGTTCTGAACGACGGGGAATAGGTGATACGTCACCTAAGTTGATACGGACGAAAGCGCAACCCACATAGAAATGGAGCCCGATCATGGGACAGCTCGATGGCAAGACAGCACTGGTCACCGGCGGGACGTCAGGCATCGGACTGGCGACCGCGAGGCGCCTCGCCGCGGAGGGCGCGTACGTCTTCATCACCGGCCGTGATCGGGCTCGACTCGATGAGGCCGCTGCGGCCATCGGCGCCCACGGCGTGCAGAGCGACATCAGCAAGCCCGAAGAACTGGACACCCTGGCCGCTGAAATCGCCAAGCACGGCAAGGGGCTCGACGTCGTCTTCGCCAATGCCGGCGGCGGCGACTTCGCCACCCTCGCCGATGTGACACCGGAGCACTACCGGGCCAACTTCGACCGCAACGTGGCGGGCACGGTGTTCACCGTCCAGAAGACGTTGCCGCTGCTCAACGAGGGCGCGTCGGTCATCCTCGCCGGATCCACCGCGGCGTCCGAAGGGGTCCCGGCTTTCGGGCTCTACGCCGCGTCCAAGGCCGCCATCCGGTCTCTGGGCCGGACCTGGGCCGCTGAGCTGGCCGACCGCAAGATCCGGGTCAACACCATCGTCCCCGGACCGATCGAAACTCCCGGGCTCACCGGCCTGGCGCCCGCCGATCAGAAGCAGGCACTGCTCGACGGCATGGCCGCCCAGGTGCCGATGAAGCGACTGGGGCATCCCGACGAAATCGCTTCCGCCGTGCTGTTCCTGGCCTCGGACCAGAGCAGCTTCATGACCGGCGCGGAGCTGGCTGTCGACGGCGGTCAGATCCAGCTCTAGCTGTACCCAGAAAAGACGCCCGGGGTGTGGTGACCCCGGGCGTCCTTTTCTGTACGTCGAGTGCGGGTTACGGCACCACCGACGAGCCGATGGTGGGCATGAACTGGCACTGCTTCTCGGTCGTCGTGACCTGGCCGAAGATGGTCGACATGATGCTGCCGGAGCCGGTGTCGACGATGGCGGTGAGCGTCGTCGGGCCCTGCGGGTTGATGTCGGCCTGCGGCTTGAGGGTCGCGCTGCCCGACTTGCCGGTGGTCAGGTTGACCCAGGTGACGTTGAGCGGCAGCTTCTGCTCGGCGGCCGGGCCGGGTGTGCCGACCGCGGTGAACACGTAGGCGGTCTGGCCGGGACCGGGGCCCGGAGTCGGAATCTTCGCGGGGCCGGCCACGCTGATGGCCGTCGCCAGGACGTTGCCGCCGTCGGCCTGGCAGCCGTTGCTGATCGACGGGTACATGAAGTCCTGCGTGATGGGCGTGCCCGGACCGAACGCGCCCGCCGGCGCGGCGTCGGGAGCCGGGACCGTCGCCGCGGCCTGCGTGACCGGAGCGGCGGCCGGCGCAGCCTCCGGAGCAGGAGCAGGAGCAGGTGCCGGAGCGGGCGCAGGTGCTGCGGCGGGAGCCGGGGCGACCTCGGGTGCGGGTGCGGGTGCCGCCTCGGGGGCCGGTGCCGGAGCAGCCTCGGCCACCGGGCCGACGGCGTGCACCGGGTCGACGCCTGCTGGCAGGTGGGCCTCGGCGCCTGGCACCGCACCGGGGGCCGGCACGTGGTTCGCGGCCGGGTCGGCGGCGAACTGGTTCACGGCGTTGGCCAGATTCTTCGAATCCGACGGTGCGGCCTTGTTGCCGGCGAACGCCCGGGCTGCTGCCATGAGCAGCTCCGCGGCGCCCGCCGGGTCAGCGGCGGCCTGCTGGATCACCGGGGCGAGAGTCTGCATGGCCGGCAGGCCAGGAGCCTGGAGGCCATCGATGGGTAGCGGCAACGGCAGTGGCGAGGCCGGATCGGCGTGCGCGGCGGTCGCCGCACCGATCGTGAGTGCGACGGACGCGCCGAGTGCGACGAACAGCTTCCTCGATTGCATGACTCTCTCCCCGGTTTCGTATCGGTTATCTGGTTACGGCGCGGATCACGGCAAGCCGGAGGTGATGACCGGCGCGAGGCTGGTCAGGCTCATGAGCCCCGGCACGACGCCCGGGATGGCCTGTGCCGCGGGAGCGGCAGCCGCGACGGCGGCGGGTGCGGTGGCCAGCGGCGATGCCGCAGCCGGAGCGGCAGCGAGCGGAGCGGCCAGCGGAGCCGTGGCGGCGGCCAGTGGGGCGGCGGCGGCCGGGGCGGCAGCAGCAGCGAGGGGAGCGGCCAGCGGTGCGGTCGCGGCGGCGAGCGGCGCAGTCAGCGGCGAGGTCGCAGCGGTGGCGGCGGTCGCGGCCGGCGCGGCGGCAGCAGCCGGCGCGGGCAGCAGGTTCGCCAGCGGGGTGCCGGCCGGCAGCAGCGAGGTCAGGTCGCCGGGGAAGGCGATCTGCTTCGGCAGCGGCACGGGCGAGCCCGGGATCTGCGGCAGGTTGATGTTGGCCGACGGGATGATGCCCTGGGCCGGCGCGGCGGCGGCAGGTGCGGCGGGTGCGGCGGCAGCCGGAGCGGTGGTGCCGGGGACCAGGTTCTGCGGCAGGGTCACCGACGCGGTGGCGGCGGGTGCGGCCGGCGCGGCGGCAGGGGCGCCCGAGGTGAGCGCCTGCGTCACGCCCGACAGCGCCTGGGCCGGAGCCTGGGCGAGTTCGTTGACCAGCGGCGTGCCGGGCACGACGGGGGCCGGGGCCGCGGGGGCCGGGTCGGCGGCGGCGACCGCGCTCAGGGCGATCGCCACCGGGACGGCGCCGGCGGCGGCAATCATGCTGGTGGCCAACAATTTTCCAGTGGTGCGTGTGCGCATTTTGGGGGTCCTCCCGGAGCAGTCGTGGTGCGTCACGGCCGACGCTATGCCGTTACTGGTGTTACTCAAGTGACACGTGTGGCATTTATGGATCCGTTACTGATCGGAAGGCGAAGGGTGACCGACCGTTACAGTCATGCGATAAACACCGCCACGCGATCAGTCCTGCGCTGGGCGCCGCTGATGCTGGCGCTCAGCGTCGCCGCGCGCTTCGCCTGGACCTACCTGGTGCCCAACGGCGCCAACTTCGTCGACCTCCACGTCTACGTCGGCGGCGCGGCGAGCCTCGGCAGTGGTCACCCGCTGTACGACTACGTGTACGCCGACCAGACGCCGGACTTCCCGCTGCCGTTCACCTATCCGCCGTTCGCGGCGGTGCTGTTCTATCCGCTGCATTTCGTGCCGTTCGGTTTGCTGGCGTTCTGCTGGCAGGTCGGCATCATCGTGGCGCTCTACGGCGTGGTGTGGATCAGCCTGCGGCTCATCGGATCCGCCGACCCTGGGCACCGGCTGGCGATGGCGTGGACGGCCGTCGGCATCTGGACCGAACCGCTGCGCAGCACCTTCGACTATGGCCAGATCAACGTCATCCTTGTCCTGGCCGTCCTCTACGCCGTCTACAGCACCCGGTGGTGGTGGTCCGGTCTGCTGGTCGGTCTGGCCGCCGGGGTGAAGCTGACACCCGCGGTGACCGGGCTCTATTTCCTGGGCGTCCGCCGGTGGGGTGCTGCGGTGTTCGCGGCCGTCACGTTCGCCGGCACCGTGCTGGTGTCGTGGCTGGTGCTGCGGGGTCAGGCGCTCTACTACTTCACCGACCTGCTCGGCGATGCCAACCGCATCGGTCCCGTCGCGACGTCGTTCAACCAGTCCTGGCGCGGCGCGATCTCGCGAATAGTCGGCCACGACGCCGGTTTCGAGCCCGCGGTGCTGATCGCGGTGGTGCTGACGGCCGTGCTGGCGGTGTTCGCCTGGCGTGCCGCCTACGGCCCCGACCGGCCCGATCGACTGGGCGCGCTGCTCGTCGTGCAGTTGTTCGGACTGCTGTTCTCGCCGATCTCGTGGACCCACCATTGGGTGTGGCTGATCCCGCTGATGATGTGGCTGTGGCACGGACCCTTCGCGGCACTGCGTTCCGCGCGGGCGCTGCGCTGGACGTGGCTGGTGCTGCTACTGATCGGCGTGCCGTGGCTGCTGAGTTTCGCGCAGCCGACGATCTGGGTGATCAGCCGGCCGTGGTACCTGGCCTGGGCGGGGCTGATCTACCCGGTGCTGACGGTGCTGACGCTGGCGTGGATGGCGCGGCTCAGACCAGCCCGTTGATGTCCTCGGCCATCGCCACGTCCTTGTCGGTGATGCCGCCTTCGGAATGCGTGACGAGAGCGAAACTCACTGTCCGCCAACGAATGTCGATGTCCGGGTGATGGTCCTTGGCTTCCGCGTGGATCGCCACCCGGCGGACGGCGTCGATGCCGTCGAGGAAGGCCGGGAACTTCACGGACCTACGTAGGGCGCCGTCGGCTCGTTCCCAACCTTCGGGCAGTGCGGCGTCTACTTGTTCATCGGTGAGGACAGCCATGGTCTCGAACGTACTCGCGCCCAGCCTCCTACGCCGAGAGTGTGGAATTCGAGGTCGCGTCGCGGCGAATGTGCACAGGGATCGTCGATTTCGCGGTCGGGAAGTTCTGTGCGCACGGTCACGGTGGCGCGTGGTTCGCTGACTGCGCGAGCGTGCGCGCAGATCGCCGGATCCGAGAAATGGGCGATCAGATGGCACATTCGCGTCCGTCAAGGGAGAACAGCCGGGCGGCAAGTAGGTTCAGAGCCGTGATCGTCGTCGCGGGCGCCCTGATCGCCGACGCCAGGCTGCTGGTCGCGCAGCGCAATCGGCCGCCCGAACTCGCCGGCCTCTGGGAGCTGCCGGGTGGGAAGGTCGCGCCGGGGGAGACCGACGCGCAGGCGCTGGCCCGCGAACTCCACGAAGAACTCGGCGTCACGGTGACCGTCGGGGAAAAGCTGGGCGAGGACGTGCCGTTGTCCGACACCGTCATATTGCGGGCGTACCGGGTGTCGACCGACGACGCGCCCCACGCCCACGATCACCACGCCGTGCGGTGGGTGGGCGCGGCCGAACTCGACGACCTGCCCTGGGTGCCCGCCGACCGCGCGTGGCTGGCCGAGCTGACGGCCGCGCTGGCTCAGTCGCGCTGATTCAGCAGCGTCAGTAGTGCAGCTTGTCGCCGACGACGCGCGCCGACGCCATCGCGGTGCCGTGCTGTGCGGTGTACAGCGGGTGCAGCAGCGCGGGGTACTTGCAATGCGGGCAGTCGGTCTTCGGTTTGTTCACCGTGGAGAACGCCAAATGGTGACACGCAGCACACCGCACCACGAAGAATCCGCCTGCCCAATTGGCCAATCCGGCGAATATCGCGGCCGTTGCGCCGAGCGCCAGCACGAACCCGACCACGCCGGTCAACACTTCGTAGATGGTCATGACGACGACCTCCTCGCGCTGGTTCTCTGGAACTGACGAGACGCTTCCACGGTACTCGCGAAGCCAGTAAAGAAGCAGGTCAATCGCTGTATATCAGGCCTTGCGGGCGCGCTTGTAAACCTTCTCGAGATCCTTGCCGTGGACCCCGTGGTGCGCCGCCTTCTGAACCTTGTGCAGAACCAGCGGACACCGCTTGCACCGGGGCTTGCTGCGGCAGCACTTCTTCTTCGGTTTAGCCCCGGCGAGCTTGCTGGCCTTCATCGATTAGCAGTTTTGCCAGGCCGTCCGCAGTTTCGCAAACCGGCCCCCTCGCTGCGACAATCTTGGGCGTGAGTGAGCAGGCCAGCGCCGGATTCAGAAATGTCGCCATCGTCGCACACGTCGACCACGGCAAGACGACCCTCGTCGATGCCATGCTGCGGCAGTCTGGAGCGTTGACCCACCGCGGCGACGACTCGACCGAACGCATCATGGACTCGGGTGACCTTGAGAAGGAAAAGGGCATCACGATCCTGGCCAAGAACACCGCGGTGCACCGGCACAACGCCGATGGCTCCGTGACGGTCATCAACGTGATCGACACCCCCGGCCACGCCGACTTCGGTGGCGAGGTCGAGCGCGGTCTGTCGATGGTCGACGGCGTCGTGCTGCTGGTCGACGCCTCTGAGGGCCCGCTCCCGCAGACGCGCTTCGTGCTGCGCAAGGCCCTGGCCGCGCACCTGCCCGTCATCCTCGTGGTGAACAAGACCGACCGGCCCGACGCCCGCATCGCCGAGGTCGTCGAGGAGAGCCACGACCTGCTGCTCGACGTCGCCTCCGATCTGGACGAAGAAGCCCAGGCTGCCGCCGAGAAGGCGCTCGACCTGCCGACCCTGTACGCCTCTGGCCGCGCCGGTGTCGCCTCGACCGTCCAGCCCGCCAACGGCGAGGTGCCCGACAGCGAGAACCTGGACCCGCTGTTCGACGTGCTGCTCGAGCACATCCCGGCGCCCAAGGGCGACCCGGACGCTCCGCTGCAGGCGCTGGTCACCAACCTCGACGCGTCGGCCTTCCTCGGTCGTCTCGCGCTGGTCCGGATCTACAAGGGCAAGCTCAAGAAGGGCCAGCAGGTGGCCTGGATGCGTGAGGTCGACGGCGCGCCCGTCATCACCTCCGGCAAGATCACCGAACTGCTGGTCACCGTCGGTGTCGAGCGCACCCCGACCACCGAGGCCGTCGCCGGCGACATCGTCGCTGTCGCGGGTATGCCCGAGATCATGATCGGCGACACCCTCGCCGACCCCGACCACGCGCACGCCCTGCCGCGCATCACCGTCGACGAGCCCGCCATCTCGGTGACCATCGGCACCAACAGCTCGCCGCTGGCGGGCAAGGTCTCCGGTCACAAGCTGACGGCCCGAATGGTCAAGTCCCGCTTGGATTCCGAGCTCGTCGGTAACGTGTCGATCCGCGTCGTCGACATCGGCCGCCCGGATGCCTGGGAGGTCCAGGGCCGTGGTGAGCTGGCGCTGGCCGTGCTGGTCGAGCAGATGCGCCGCGAAGGCTTCGAGATGACCGTCGGCAAGCCGCAGGTGGTCACCCGCCAGATCGACGGCAAGTTGCACGAGCCCTTCGAAGAGCTGACCATCGACTGTCCCGAGGAGTTCCTCGGCGCCATCACCCAGCTGATGGCCGCCCGCAAGGGCCGCATGGAGCAGATGACCAACCACGCCGCCGGGTGGGTCCGGATGGACTTCATCGTGCCCAGCCGTGGCCTGATCGGTTTCCGCACCGACTTCCTGACACTGACCCGCGGCACCGGTATCGCCAACGCCGTGTTCGAGGGCTACCGCCCCTGGGCCGGCGAGATCCGTGCCCGCCACACCGGCTCGCTCGTCAGTGACCGGACCGGCACCATCACCCCGTTCGCGATGATCCAGCTGTCCGACCGCGGGCAGTTCTTCGTCGAGCCGGGCCAGGACACCTACGAGGGCCAGGTCGTGGGCATCAACCCCCGCGCCGAAGACCTCGACATCAACATCACCCGCGAGAAGAAGCTGACGAACATGCGCAGCTCGACCGCCGACGTGATGGAGACGCTGGCGCGCCCGCTGGAGCTCGGCCTGGAGCAGGCCATGGAGTTCTGCGCCGAGGACGAGTGCGTCGAGGTGACCCCCGAGGTCGTGCGCGTGCGCAAGGTCGAGCTGACCGCGAGCCTGCGCGCCCGCGCCAAGGCGCGCGAGAAGGCCCGCAACTAAAACTCTCACCAAGCCGAAAGGCCGGCCGGCGCATGCGATTTCGCGTGCGCTAGCCGGCCTTCTGGTTTTGGTCCAGCCAGGCGACACCCTCGTCGGCCGCCTTGATCAGCGCACCGCGCTCACCGAAGTACGTGGACACCGCGCCGACCCACGGCAGCGCGCTCAGGCGCTGCCACCACTTGGTCGGCTGTGGTCGCTTGGCGATCTCGTCGAACGTCGCGCGCAGGATGCCGGCCAGCTGCCAGATGCTCTTGACGACGACGACCGGCAGCGACGACGTGACGGCCTCCAGGGGCTTCCAGCCGTCGGGCGGGGTTTCGGGAAGCGGCTCGGAATCGGCGGACGGCACGCTCAAGTTGTCGAGGTAGTCCGCGGGCAGTTGTCGCCGGCACAACACCGCGGCGAGCAGTCGCACCTGTTCGCGCCGATCGGTGACGCCGTATTCACGGGCCACCGCGCACAGCACGATGGCGTGGTTGACGAACCCGGCCAATTCGCTCACCGGCAGTACCCGGGCCAGCACACCGAACGCGCCCGGCGTCGCCACCAGCACGGTGTTCAACGCGCCGACACGGTGCACCCACCAGTGGATGCGCTCGTCCCGGCTCAGCCGCTCCCAGGCGGCGGTACCGGGCAGGTCTGCGGCGTTCATCAGGTGGGCGCCCGCGTTCAGCGCCCGGTCCGTCGTGCTGGGGCTGCGGCCGGCCTCGGCACGCCGGTGCCCCACCCGAAGGCGACGGACCAGGCCGACCAAACCGCGCGGCGGGCGCAGCAGACGGTGGGTGCGCCTGCGGAGCCCGATCGGATCGGCCTGCGACAGCACGTCGAGCAACGGGTTGATGACGGCGACAGCGCGGCTCAGCGCATCGGCGACGTCGGCGTCGGACAGTGGGGTGTACGGCTTCGGCAGTAGGCCCATACCGGAGATTGTGGACCACATCAGGGGTGAGCGGAGCGACGGGGATTTGCAGCGGGGGCCTCGGATGGTGGTTCGGCCGCACCCTGCCGATACCCTGAACGGCGTGCCGACCGCCCGCCGCCAGCTGATGACGAGTGGCGCACTGGTGTCGGTTCTGGCGCTCACGGGCTGCACCGTCAGCCCACCGCCGGCGCCGCGCAGCACCGAGACGACCAAGACCGTCGTCCCGCCGCCGCCGAAGATGAGCCAGATCATCATGGCCATCGACTGGATCGGCCCCGGGTTCAATCCGCATCTGCAGTCCGACCAGTCGCCGGTCAACGCGGCCATCTCGGCGCTGGTCCTGCCGAGCTCGTTCCGGCCCATCGCCGATCCGGCGTCGCCCTCGGGTTCGCGCTGGGAACTCGACCCGTCGTTGCTGTTGTCGGCTGACGTGACCAATCAGAGCCCGTTCACCGTCACGTACAAGATTCGTCCCGAGGCGCAGTGGACCGACAACGCCCCCATCGCCGCCGACGACTACTGGTACCAGTGGCGCCAGATGGTGAGTCAGCCCGGCGTCGTCGACCCGGCCGGCTACGACCTGGTGACCGGCGTCCAGTCGGTCGACGGCGGCAAGACCGCCGTCGTCACCTTCGCCCGGCCGTACCCGGCCTGGCGCGAACTGTTCAACAACATCCTGCCGGCGCACATCGTCAAGGACGTGCCGGGCGGTTTCGGTGCCGGCCTGGCGCGGGCGATGCCGGTGACCGGCGGCCAGTTCCGCGTCGAGAGCATCGACCCGCAGCGCGATGAAATCCTGCTGGCGCGCAACGACCGCTACTGGAGCGTGCCGTCGGTGCCTGACCAGGTGCTGTTCCGGCGCGGGGGATCGCCTGCGGCCCTTGCTGATTCGATCCGCAACCGGGACACCCAGGTGGCCCAGGTGCACGGCGGACAGGCGACTTTCGCGCAACTCGCGGCCATCCCGGGCGTGCGGACCGCGCGGATCGTCACCCCGCGGGTCATGCAGCTGACGCTGCGCGCGCAGCGGCCCGCACTGACCGACGTCCAGGTCCGCAAGGCACTGCTGGGCCTCCTCGACGTCGGCCTGCTGGCGGCCGTCGGCGCGGGCAGCGACAACACCGTGACGCTGGCCCAGGCGCAAATCCGGACCCCGTCGGACCCGGGCTACGTGCCGACGGCGCCGCCGGCCCTGGACCGCAACGCCGCGATGGACCTGTTGGTGCGCGCCGGGTACAACATCGAGCCCGACGTCGCGCCGCCGTCGCCTCCCGGCATGCCACCGCCGCCGGGCCACGATCGGCTGGTCAAAGACGGCAAGCCGCTGGGGCTGGCCATCGGCGTCGCTGCCAACGATCCGACGTCGGTCGCGGTGGCGAACACCGCCGCCGACCAACTGCGCAGCGTCGGGATCGAGGCCACCGTGCTGGCCATGGATCCCGTGGCCCTCTACGCCGACGGTCTGGAGCGGGTCGACGCGATCGTCGGCTGGCGTCATGCCGGGGGCGACCTGGCGACGGTGCTGGCATCGCGCTACGGCTGCCCGGGATTGGACGCGACGGCGGTTTCCACCGCCACGCCGCCGGCACCCACGGGGCAGCCGACGTCGTCAACCTCGAAAACCGCTGTGCCGCAGCCATCGACGCCGACGGTGACGTCGACGGCGCCGACCATTCCGCTGCCCAAGCCGCTCGGCGGCGATCAGCTGGTGCAGGCGCCCAGTAACTTGACCGGCATCTGCGACCACGCGATCCAGCCGAAGATCGACGCGGCGCTGGCCGGCACCGAGAAGATCGCCGACGTGCTGAACGAGCTGGAGCCCAAACTCTGGGCGATGGAGACGGTGCTGCCGATCCTGCAGGACACCACGATCGTCGCGGCGGGCCCGACGGTGCAGAACGTCAGCCTCACCGGCGCCGTCCCGGTCGGGATCGTGGGCGACGCCGGCAAGTGGGTCAAGGTCCCCTGAGCTGTTCGTGAGCCGGCGGCGCGGCGGCGGCCGTGCGGGCGGCCGACTGTTCCCGCAGCAGCCGGATGCCGTGCGACGAATACGCGGCCACCGCGAAAACCAGCAGCAGCCAGATCGGCGGATGCGCCAGCTCCCAGACGAACAACGCCGCGAATGCCGGTGCCCGCTGGGTGATCGCGAGGACGCCCGCCGCACATGTCAGTGCCATCGCCGGTACGTGCAGTTTCGTATCGGCCAGGCCGTTGAGGGCGAACGTCGCGACGGTGCCCGCGGCCGCGCCGGTGGCCAGCGCCGGGGTGATCAGGCCGCCGACCGCGCCGACCCGCAGATACAGCGCGGTGAGAAGCGGTTTGAGCACCAGGAGAACCGCCGCGGCGGCGAGGCTCAGCTGTGCGTCGACGCTGACGATCAGCACGCTGCGGCCGTTGCCGGGCAGCTCGGGCCGGTAGATCGAGCAGATGCCGGTCACCAGCCCGGCCAGTGCGACGCCCGGGATGAGCAGCCAGGAGGTCAGTTGCGGCTTGGGCCCCGCTGATGTCATCAACTTGTTGAAGGTCAGGCCGACAACCACCGCCAGCGGTGCGATGGCCAACGCCAGCATGGCGAATTGGTACGACAGTGCCGGTTCCGGCCAGGTGAGGTCACGCTCGAAATGGGTGACCGGGTGTGACACCGCGACCGCCAGGCTCGACGTGATGAGCGCCGTGCCGACGACCTTGGGGTGCCAGGTGCCCATCATGACGCGCGCGGCGAAGAAGGCCCCGCCCAGCGGCACGCTGTATACCGCGCCCAGGCCGGCGCCCGCCGCACAGGACAGCAGAATCTCGCGGTCGCGGGCCGTCAACGTCCCGACCGTCGACGACGTGAGCCGCCCGAGCCACGTCGTCCCGTAACTGCTGAGCACCGCGGCCAATTGGCGCGGCGCCGTCTCCCGGCCGAGCGATGCACCCGTGCCGACGGCGAGCGCCTGTAGCGCGGCGTCGGCCGCCATCGGCAGGTGCTGCATCCGCTTCGTCCCGGCGATGGTCGCCGACAGCGACGGAGTTCCGCTGCGGCGGCGCAGGATCCACCAGCCGAGTCCCGCGAGCGCCCCGCCGATCGCCGGTGCCAGCGCGCGCCGAACCGGTGAGCTGGCGCCGATGCCGTCGAGCAGGAGCCCGTACGAATAGTGATAGGCGAGGTGTTCGACGGCGTGCAGCAGTGACACCGTCGCAGCTCCGGCAACCCCGGCGAGCAGGCCGGTGAGCAGCACCGCACTCCCGAACTCCAGCGCACGTCGCGTCACCCGGTGAATGTATGCCAGCCTGGGGGACATGGAGACCCCACGGCTGCTGTTCGTCCATGCCCATCCGGATGACGAGACACTGACTACCGGAGCGACCATCGCGCACTATGCGGCGCGCGGCGCCGACGTCCGGGTGCTCACGTGCACGCTGGGCGAAGAGGGCGAGGTCATCGGTTCGCAGTGGGCGCAGTTGGCGGTCGACGGAGCCGACCAGCTGGGGGGCTACCGCATCGGCGAATTGACCTCGGCGCTGCGGGAATTGGGCGTCGACCGGCCGCGGTATCTGGGCGGGGCCGGCCATTGGCGCGATTCCGGCATGGAAGGCAGCCCGGCGCGGCACCGTCAGCGGTTTGCCGACGCCGACATGGACGAGGCCGTCTCCGAATTGGTGGCGGTGCTGCGCGATATCCGCCCGCACGTCGTCGTCACCTACGACCCCAACGGTGGCTACGGGCACCCCGACCACGTCCAGGCGCACCGGGTGACGACGGCTGCGGTCGCCGCGTCGGCGGGCGACGGTCATCCGGGCGAGCCCTGGCAGGTCCCGAAGTTCTACTGGACCGTGATGGACGGTGAGTCGATGGCCCAGGCGCTGGAGTCCATCAACGGGATGGAGCTGCCCGACAGTTGGGTGCGGATCCCGGCCAGTGCGCTGCCGTTCGATCTCGGTCACCGCATCGACGCCGTCATCGACGCGCAGGACAGCCTGCCCGCCAAGGTTGCCGCCATGCGGGCCCACCAGACGCAGGTGACGGTCGAGCCGAGCGGCCGGGTCTTTGCCCTGTCCAACAACATCGCGCTGCCGATCAGTGCCGTCGAGCACTACATGTTGGTCGACGGCACGGCCGGCGAACGTGACGACCGTGGTGTGGAAACTGACCTACTCAGCGGGATAAACCTCGCGTGACACCGGGAAGCGGGGGAGTAGGGTAGCCGCCATGGACGCGGATCTGGATCCCAACTTGCAGCACCTGCAGGGCCTCGGCGACAACTATCAGTGGGTCGTCGGCTCCCTCGTCGGGCTGCTCGACAGCATCCCGACCTGACGTCTGCCCCGGTGCGCGCCGACTCCGGCCGCGCGCGATCGTTGATGCTCGGTGTGCTGGCGCTCGACGGCGCCTTATCGGCCATTGCCGGTGCACTGTTCCTGCCGCTCTATCTCGGCCCTGTGCCATTCCCGATCAGCGGCCTGCTCAGCGGTCTCGTCAACGCGGCCCTGGTGTGGGCCGGCCTGCAGTGGACGTCCCGTCCCCGCCTGGCCGCGGTCCCGATGTGGGCCTGGTTGTCGACCGTCGTGCTCCTGCTGCTCGGCGGTCCCGGCGACGACGTCGTGTTCGGCGGCGCCGGAATCATGCAGGCCTCACCGTTGATCTTCTTGCTCCTCGGCGCGACGCCGCCCGGTGTGGTGCTGTGGCGCCACGCCCAGCGACGCGCCGCCCTGCCGGAATAGCGTCCGGTCTGCGACGTAGAGCGTAGGCGCCGGTTCAGTCCTTGGTTGCGTGGCTGCCCGCGCCCGCGTTCTGGCCCGCCGCGGCGCCCTGCGACTGGCCGGCGCCCTTCTCGCCCTTGGGCTTGCCACCCTTGGCCTTGTCGCCCTTGGTGGGCTTCGTCGCTCCGGTGGTGCCGGTCTGGCTATCGGGGTTGGTGTTCTTGGCCTCGGTCTTGTCGCCGGACTTCTTGTCGCGCGTCTTGGTGGGCTTGGGCGCCTTGACCTCGTCCTGCGGCTGGGCCGATCCCGCGGGGTCGGCGGCGGCCGGAGCGCCGGCCTTGGGCTCGTCGGGCTTGGGTTCGGTCTTTGGGTCGGCCTTGGGATCGGCCTTCGGGTCGGTGGCTTTCGGGTCCGCCTTGGGCTCGGCCTGCGGGTCGGCCGGCTGCTGTCCGGCCTCGGTGCCCGCGGGCTGCGTGCCCTTGTCGTCGCCCTTGCCCTTGTCCTTGTCGTCTGCCTTCGTCGGCGTCTCCGCAGGCTTTTCGGTGGGCTTCTCCGCAGCCTTGTCCGCCGGGTTCTGCGCGGCGGTCGGCGCGAGCTTGGTCGCCGGGTCGGTCTCCGCGGCGGCCTTGGCGGCGGCCTTGGCGGGGGCCAAGCCGGCGGCCAGGCTGGTCAGCGTGGTCTGCACCGTCTTGGCGATCGACTCGAGAGTCGTCTGCGTGGCGGCCAGCGAACCGATGGGCGGCAGCGGCGGAATCGGCGGGATGAGCCAACCGAAGAAGTAGTTGAACTCCGCGATGCCGAAGTTGATGACGTCATTGACCGAGTAGCGGATCGCATTGCCGATGCCGTTGACCCACACGCCCAGATTGAGCGGATCGTTCACGATCGGGACGACCGCCTGGTAGAAGATGTTGTCCGAGACCGGCCGGATCAGCGTCCAGTAGAAGATGTCGGTCTGTGCGGCGATCGTGCCCGTGAACGGTACGAACCAGTTCAGCCAGTAGAGAACGTCGGTGGCGTAGTCGACGCCCCAGTCCACCCAGGCCTGAATGCCGGTGTACGCGTTGGTCAGCCAGTCACTGGCCGCGTTCTGCGGCGTGACGACCGGCCCGGCCAGTGGCGCGGCCGCCAACGCGTTCGGCCCGACCTTGGGGACGACGCCCGCGGCAGGCAGCTTCGGCGCGGGCGGCGTCATGTTGCTCGCCGCGGCCAGCAGTTTGACCATGGCCTCGGTCAGGTGTGGTTGGACTGTGGTCGAGTGCGCCGGCACCGCGACGTCGGCGGGAATCACCTGCACCGGGGTCAGTGCGAGGGCCGTGGCGGTCGCAGCGGCGGCGCCCGCCATCACATACGAGCGGACAGAAACGGACACCATGGCTCCTCGAAATGATCGCGTCCCGACCCTCTGAACTTACGCGGTCGTCACCAAATTCGGCGACTAGTCTGCGCGTTTGCTGTCTGTGTCTGGGCATGGGGCCCGCGCCGCGCCGACCTGCTGGCGCTACTGTGGCCGGTATGCCAGGCGCAGTGGTTTCAGAATGTGAGACGCGTGGATGAACGTCGACTTCAGCGGGGTTACACGGAAGTGGCTCTGAACCCCCAGAACGGCGCAGACCTGCCTCTTCCAGTGGTCCCACCGCTCGCCGTCCCCGCATCGTCGTCCGCCTTGCGCCGCGTCCTGCGCCGCGCCCGCGATGGTGTGTCGCTGAATGTGGACGAGGCCGCCATCGCGATGACGGCCCGCGGCGACGACCTCGTCGACCTGTGTGCGAGCGCGGCCCGCGTCCGTGACGCCGGGCTGGAAGCCGCGGGACGACGCGGCGCCACCGGTCGATTGCCGGTGTCGTATTCGCGCAAGGTGTTCATCCCCGTCACGCATCTGTGCCGCGACACCTGCCATTACTGCACGTTCGTGACGGTGCCCGGCAAGCTGCGCGCGCAGGGCATGGGCATGTACATGGAGCCCGACGAGATTCTCGACGTGGCCCGCCGCGGCGCCGAGATGGGTTGCCAGGAGGCGCTTTTCACCCTGGGCGACCGCCCGGAGGACCGCTGGGACGAGGCCAAGCAGTGGCTCGACGAGCGTGGCTACGACTCGACGCTTGATTACGTGCGTGCCATGGCCATTCGCGTCCTCGAGGAAACCGGTCTGCTGCCGCACCTGAACCCCGGCGTCATGAGCTGGTCGGAACTCTCGCGGCTCAAGCCCGTCGCACCGTCCATGGGCATGATGCTCGAGACCACCTCACGCCGGCTGTTCGAGACCAAGGGTCTGGCGCACTACGGCAGCCCCGACAAGGATCCGGCGGTGCGGCTGCGCACCCTGGACGACGCCGGTCGGTTGTCCATCCCGTTCACCACGGGCCTGTTGGTCGGCATCGGTGAGACGCTCACCGAGCGGGCCGAGACCATGCACGCGATCCGCAAGTCGCACAAGGAATTCGGGCATGTCCAGGAAGTCATCGTGCAGAACTTCCGGGCCAAGGATCACACCGCCATGGCGGCGACGCCCGACGCCGGGATCGACGATTTCCTGGCGACCATCGCGGTGACGCGCCTGGTGCTGGGACCGAAGATGCGCATCCAGGCGCCGCCGAATCTGGTGTCGCGCGAGGAATGCCTGGCGTTGATCGGCGCCGGTGTCGACGACTGGGGCGGCGTTTCGCCACTGACCCCCGACCACGTCAACCCGGAACGCCCCTGGCCGGCGCTGGACGACTTGGCTTCTGTCACTGCCGAAGCCGGCTATGACCTGGTGCAGCGGCTGACGGCACAGCCGTCATACGTGCAGGCCGGGGCGGCGTGGATCGATCCGCGCGTGCGCGGGCACGTGGATGCGTTGGCAGATCCGGAGACCGGGTGGGCGCGCGACGTCAACCCCGTCGGCATGCCGTGGCAGGAACCCGACGAGGCGTCAGAGTCGTTGGGCCGCACCGATCTGCACACCGCGATCGACACCGAGGGCCGGCTGACCGAGACGCGCAGCGACCTGGGCAGCGCATTCGGTGACTGGGAGTCCATCCGGGAGAAGGTCTCCGAGCTCGCGGCCCGCGCCCCGGAGCGCATCGACACCGACGTGCTCGCGGCCCTGCGCTCAGCGGAGCGCAACCCGGGCGGCTGCTCCGACGACGAGTACCTGGCCCTGGCGACCGCCGACGGTGCGGCGCTCGATGCCGTTGCCGCGCTGGCGGATTCGTTGCGGCGGGACGTCGTCGGCGACGACGTCACCTTCGTCGTGAACCGGAACATCAACTTCACCAACATCTGCTACACCGGTTGCCGGTTCTGCGCCTTCGCGCAGCGCAAGGGGGACGCCGACGCGTACTCACTGTCGACGGACGAGGTCGCCGACCGGGCCTGGGAGGCGCATGTCGCCGGGGCCACCGAGGTCTGCATGCAGGGCGGCATCGATCCCGAGCTGCCCGTCACCGGATACGCCGACCTCGTCCGCGCGGTGAAGAAGCGCGTGCCGTCGATGCACGTGCATGCCTTCTCGCCCATGGAGATCGCCAACGGCGTCACGCGCAGCGGGTTGTCGGTGCGGGAGTGGCTGACGTCGCTGCGCGAAGCCGGTCTGGACACCATTCCGGGCACCGCGGCCGAGATCCTCGACGACGAGGTCCGCTGGGTGCTGACCAAGGGCAAGCTGCCGACCGCCGAGTGGATCAACGTGGTGACCACCGCGCACGAAGTGGGCCTGCGTTCGTCGTCGACCATGATGTACGGGCACGTCGACACCCCCAAACATTGGGTCGGGCACCTGAACGTGCTGCGCGGAATCCAGGACCGAACCGGCGGTTTCACCGAATTCGTGCCGCTGCCGTTCGTGCACCAGTCGTCGCCGCTGTATCTGGCCGGCGGGGCGCGTCCGGGCCCGACGCACCGCGACAACCGCGCGGTACACGCACTGGCGCGGATCATGCTGCACGGCCGGATTCCGAGCATCCAGACCTCGTGGGTCAAGCTGGGCATCGAGCGCACCCAGGTGATGCTGCAGGGTGGCGCCAACGACCTCGGCGGCACGCTGATGGAGGAGACCATCTCCCGCATGGCCGGTTCGGAGAACGGCTCGGCGAAGACCGTCGCCGAGCTGGTCGCCATCGCCGAAGGCATCGGCCGCCCGGCCCGCCAGCGCAGCACCGACTATTCACCGTTGGCTGCATAACCGCGACCGACCGTGTTTGTACACCGTTTCACGGTGTGTCGCGTGCACTTTGCGCACGCTCGCGCGCCGCGACTGTCACGCTGTGAGGCGTGAACACCATCGGTGACCTGCCCGCGCATCCCTTACTGGTGCACGCCATCGTCGTCCTCACGCCGCTGACGGCGGTCCTGACGATCCTGTGCGCCGTGTGGACGGCCGCCCGGGAGCGGCTGGTGTGGCTGACGCTGGCGCTGTCGGTGACGACGGTCATCCTGACGCCGTTCGCCATCGAGGCCGGAGAGGCACTGATCCACCAGCTGCCCAAGAACCCCATCCTGCGCGAACATGCCGAACTCGGCGATACCGCAATCTTTTTCGTCATCGGGCTGTTTGTCGTGTCGTTGGCGATCGCGGTCCTGCACCGGTGGGGTACGCGGCTCGGGGACAGGGAGCAGCTGGCCCGCATCGTGGTGGCGGTGCTGGCGGTGGTCGTCGGCGTGGCGACGATCTATCAGATCGTGCGCATCGGGCATACCGGAGCCCGTGCCGTCTGGGGCGACTTCAGTCTGTAGCCCCGTCATACCGCGGCCGCCATACGCCGAGCGTGACGCTTGCTGGTGACGACACGCCGCGTCGAGCGCGGCAACGCCCACTCTCGACGTAGGGCCGCGATCCGGACAGTATTTGACTAGAGCTTGGCCGCCAGCTCGGTGCCCTGGCGGATGGCCCGCTTGGCATCCAACTCTGCTGCCACGGCCGCCCCGCCGATGATGTGCGGTTCGATGCCGGCCCGACGCAACCCGTCTTCGAGGTCGCGGACGGACTCCTGTCCGGCGCAGATCACCACGTTGTCGACCTCGAGGATGCGCGCCCCGGACCGGTCCGAACCGAAGCTGATGTGCAGGCCGGCGTCGTCGATCTTCTCGTAGTTGACCCCGGAAAGTTGTTGCACACCTTTGGCTTTGATCGACGCCCGGTGCACCCAGCCGCTCGTCTTTCCCAGTCCACGGCCCTGGGCGCCCTTGGTGCGCTGCAGCAGGTACACCTCGCGCGCCGGCAGCAGCGGGATCGGGGTGGTCAGCCCACCACGCGAGTCGCCGCCGTCGGCGATGCCCCACTCGGCCCGCCACTCCTTGAGATTCAGGGTGGGGGACTCATCGACGGTGAGGAATTCGCTGACGTCGAAACCGATTCCGCCGGCGCCGATCACTGCCACCCGCTTGCCGACCGACGCTCCGGTCAGGGCCTCCGCGTACGACAGCACCATCGGATGGTCGATGCCCGGGATAGCCGGCATGCGCGGCGCGACGCCCGTGGCAAGCACGACGTCGTCGAACCCTGCCAATTCCGACACTGACGCCCGCACGCCGAGCCGCACATCCACGCGGTGCTTGGCCAGCATCGTGGTGTAGTAGCGCAGGGTTTCGTTGAACTCCTCTTTGCCGGGAATCCTTCGGGCCAAATCGAATTGGCCGCCGATGTGGTCACCGGCCTCGAACAGGGTGACGTCGTGCCCGCGCTGGGCAGCGCTGACGGCGGCAGCGAGACCGGCCGGTCCGGCACCGACGACCGCGATCCGCTTGGTCGTCCGAGTCTTGCCCAGTACCAACGTGGTCTCGTGCCCGGCCCGCGGATTCAGCAGGCACGACACGGTCTTGTGCACGAACGCGTGGTCCAGGCAGGCCTGGTTGCAGGCGATGCAGGTGTTGATCTCGTCGGCGGCGTCGTGCTGCGCCTTGCGGACCCAGTCGGGGTCACTCAGCAGCGGGCGGGCCATCGAGATCAGTTGCACCGCACCGTCGGCCAGGATCTGTTCGGCGGACTGCGGCATGTTGATCCGGTTGGAGGCCACCACGGGAATGGTGACGTGTTGTGCCACCGCGTTGCTGATATCGGCGAACGCACTGTTGGGCACCGACGTGACGATGGTCGGCACCCGAGCTTCGTGCCAGCCGATGCCGGTGTTGATGATCGTCGCCCCGGCTGCTTCGATTTCGGTTGCCAGCGTGAGGATTTCCTCCCACGTCTGGCCGTCTTCGACGTAGTCGGCCATCGACAGCCGGTAGCAGATGATGAAGTCGTGGCCGACGGCCTCGCGGGTACGCCGGACGATCTCGACCGGGAACCGGCGACGCTTCTCGGGGGTGCCGCCCCAGGCGTCGGTGCGCTTGTTGGTGCGCGGCGCCAGGAACTGGTTGAGCAGATAGCCCTCGCTGCCCATGATCTCGACACCGTCGTAACCGGCCTCGCGGGCCAGCAGCGCGCATTTCACGAAGTCGTCGATGGTCCCTTCCACGTCGCGCAGCGCTCGCGGCCGAAACGGGTTGATAGGGGCCTTGATCGACGATGCGCTGACCGAAAGTGGATGGTACGCATAGCGTCCCGCATGCAGGACCTGCAGCAGAATCTTGCCGCCTTCGGCGTGGACGGCCGTGGTGATCCGGCGGTGCCGCCGGGCGTCGGAGGACGACAGCATCTCGGCGGCGAACGGCAGCAGCCAACCGGTGCGGTTGGGGGCGTAGCCGCCGGTGATGATCAGACCGACGCGGCCGCGGGCCCGCTCGGCGAAGTACTCGGCGAGCTTCCCGGTGTCGCGGGCGCGGTCCTCGAGGCCCGTGTGCATCGAGCCCATGATCACCCGGTTCCGCAGCGTGGTGAAGCCAAGGTCCAACGGGGACAACAGGTTCGGATAAGGAGTGGTCATCGTTTTCCTTCTAGGGCCAGCAGAACTTCGTCCAACCAGTCCACCGATCCCTCCTCGGCGCGGATACCGCCGCGCAGCACAAGGTACTGATGCAGCGCGCTGCCGGTGAGCGCGGTCGGGTCGGGGAACTGACGTTTCTCATAGCCGCGGTAGGTGTCGAGCAACGCGGCGCGTTCGGCGCGCAGCGCGCGGATCTGCTCGCACAGGGCGGCGGTGCTGTCCGCGGACCCGTATGTTGCGCCGCGCAGTTTCACCGCGAGTTCGCGCGTACGGCCGTCGGTCACGGAACTGCCGCGGCCGGTGAGGGGTTCGGCGATCCAGCGTTCGAGTTCGGCCCGTCCGGTGTCGGTCACCGTGTAGACCTTCTTGTCCGGACGCCCGTGCTGCGCGACGACCTCGACGCTGACCCAGCCGTCGGCGCCCATGGTGCGCAGCGTCTTGTAAATCTGCTGATGGGTGGCGGCCCAGAAGTAGCCGATCGATCGGTCGAACCGGTTGGCCAGTTCGTAACCGGAACCGGCTTGTTCGCACAACGCCACGAGGATGGCGTGGGGGAGGGCCACGGCCACGAGCCTAGGTGGTACCGGCGGTCCTATGCAACAGATTGCAAAGCCAAAAATGACACGCGTAAAAAGCTGTGGTGGGAACTAGTCGGACGGTATGTGCAACGTCTAGTATCAGTAACCACGCGCCACCCTTCCCGGGCGGCGCGTAAAGTTAGGTAACACTGAGCCAGACGCTTCGGTACGGGCGCACCATACTGACGTCTGCTCGTTGTATTCCTGACGAGCCAGCAGCCCACTGGAACAGGAGAACCACCGGTGACGTACGTCATTGCCGAACCCTGCGTCGACGTCAAAGACAAGGCATGTATCGAAGAATGCCCGGTCGATTGCATCTACGAGGGTGCACGCATGTTGTACATCCACCCCGATGAGTGCGTGGACTGCGGCGCGTGCGAGCCCGTCTGCCCCGTCGAGGCCATCTACTACGAGGACGACGTCCCCGATCAGTGGAGCGGATACACCCAGAACAACGCTGACTTCTTCGCCGAGCTCGGCTCGCCGGGTGGTGCGTCGAAGGTCGGCCAGACCGACAACGACCCGCAGGCGGTCAAGGATCTCGCGCCGCAGGGCGAGTGACCCTGTCCGCTCGAAACAAGGTCACGGCTGCCCTGCCGGTGTTCCCCTGGGACACCCTGGCTGACGCGACCGCGACCGCGCGTGCCCATCCGGACGGCATCGTCGATCTGTCCGTCGGCACGCCTGTTGACGACGTCGCGCCGGTGATCCGGGAGGCGCTGGCCGCTGCCAGTGCCTCACCGGGTTACCCGACGACGGCCGGTACGCCGGCCGTGCGCGCGTCGGCGGTGGCTGCGCTGCAGCGTCGCTACGGCATCACCGGCCTGCCGGAGCAGGCGGTGCTGCCGGTCATCGGCACCAAAGAGGTCATCGCCTGGCTGCCGACGCTGCTCGGGTTGGGGGCCGCCGACACCGTGGTGGTGCCCGAGCTCGCCTACCCGACGTACGACGTCGGCGCGCGGCTGGCCGGTGCCCAGGTGCTGCGCGCCGATTCGCTGACCCAGATCGGGCCGCAGACGCCCGCGCTGGTGTACCTGAACTCGCCCAGCAACCCGACCGGCAAGGTGCTCGGTGTCGACCATCTGCGCAAGGTTGTCGGCTGGGCGCGTGAGCGCGGTGTCGTCATCGCGTCCGATGAGTGCTATCTCGGCCTCGCTTGGGACGCCCAGCCGCTGTCGGTACTGCATCCCGACGTCTGCGACGGCGACCACACCGGTCTGCTGGCCGTGCACTCGCTGTCCAAGACCTCGTCGCTGGCCGGCTATCGGGCCGGCTTCGTCGCCGGTGACCCGGCTCTGATCGCCGAACTCCTCGCGGTCCGCAAGCACGCCGGGATGATCGTCCCGACGCCCGTGCAGTCCGCCATGGTCGCTGCCCTCGACGACGACGAACACGAACGCGTCCAGCGCGACCGCTACGCCAAGCGTCGCGACGCACTGCTCGCGGCGGTCCGCGGCGCCGGTTTCACCGTCGACCACTCCGAGGCGGGTCTGTACCTGTGGGCGACCCGCGGCGAGTCCGGGCGCGCGACGGTCGCGTGGCTGGCCGAGCGCGGCATCCTCGTCGCCCCCGGCGAGTTCTACGGCCCGGCCGGCGACCAGTTCGTGCGCATCGCACTCACCGCGACCGACGAGCGCATCGCCGCCGCGGTTTCCCGGTTGGCCTGATTTCCACGAACTGGTTGACATTGTCAATCAATTGACAATGTCAACCAGGCTGGCTAGCGTCCCGGCGCATGCAGGTATTCGCCGCGATGTCGCCCGAGCTGCCGCTGACGCAGGTGCCGGCCTACGCGCGCCGGATCGAGCGACTCGGCTTCGATGGCCTGCACATCGCCGAGACGACGCACGACTCGCTGGCCGTGGCACTGCTGGCCGCCGAACACACTGAGCGACTGACCATCCGGACGGCCGTCACCCTGGCTTTCGTCCGCAGCCCCATGCTCACCGCATATGCGGCCTGGGACCTGCAGACCTTCTCCGGCGGGCGATTCGAACTGGGTCTCGGCACGCAGATTCGGCAGAACATCGAGGACCGCTTCGGTATGCCGTGGAGCGAACCCCGGGCGCGGATGGCGGAGTACGTCAGCGCGCTCAAGGGCATCTTCGAAGCCTTCCGCACGGGCGGGCCCGTGCAGCACGAGGGCGACGCCTACCGCATCACGCGCCTGCAGCCGTACTTCAACCCGGGACCGAATGACCTGGCGCCGCCGCGCATTTGGCTGGGTGCGGTCAACGCCCGGATGTGCGAACTTGCCGGCGAGGTGGCGGACGGCGTCGTCACGCATTCCACCAACTCCGACCCGGACTACCTGAGAGACGTTGTGCGTCCGGCGCTTCAGCGCGGTGCGGAGGTCGCCGGCCGCTCCCGGCTGCCGGAGCTCGTGGCGTCGACCGCCGTCGCCACCGGCAGTACCGACCTGCTGGTCGAGCAGGACCGTGAGCGGCAACGCCGGATGCTGGCGTTCTTGCTCTCGACGCCCGCGTACGCGGCGACCCTGAAACGAAAAGGCTGGCACGACTTGGCCGACGGCCTTCGTGCCCTCATCAAACAGCAACGCTGGCACGATCTGTCGACCGTGCTCAGCGACGCCGTACTCGACCAGTTGGTGACAGCCGGGCGATACGATCAACTGCCGAATCTGCTGCGTGCCAAGTACGACGGCATCGCGGATGGGGTGGTGTTACCGCCAGTCGGTGCGGACGAGAACGAGGATGAGCCGGTGCGGGTCTGCGTCCGGGACCTGCAGAACGGAGCGGGCGATGGCTTCGATTAGGACGTCGAAACGCAAGATGGAATCGGTCGATTCGATCAGTGCCGCCCTCGCGCAAGTGGTGCGGTTGAGCCTGAGCCGCGCGGCCTTCAAACGGCAGGCCACCAGTGCCGACACCGAACTGTCGCAGCCGTCCTACGCGCTGCTGCGGGTACTGATCGACGAAGGGCCGCAAGCTGTCGGGCAGTTGGCGACCACGGCACACATGGACGTCGGCATGACCACGCGGCGCGTCCAGGCCCTGGTCGACGCCGGCCACGTCACCCGGCACGCCGACGGCAATGACGGGCGGGTGTCCATCGTGCAGGTCACCGAAGCGGGACAGCGAGCGGCCGACGCGCTGCAGGACGTACGTCGCGAACACCTGGCGCGCGCACTCGCCGACTGGACCGCCGACGATCTGCGTCAGCTCGATGTGCTGCTGAACCGCTTCGTCAACGACACGAAGGAAACCCCGATCTAGCGCCTCAATCCACGTCGAGCTGCGCCGGCACCGCCGAAGCAAGGGCGGCACGGCACGCCACGATGGCTGGTGTCTTGCTGATGGCGGTCCGCGTCGCGGTGAACACCACGCGCCGACGGGGATCGACGTCCACGACGCGGACCTCCGGACGGCGCCGGACCCGCATCAGGTCGGGAAGGATGGCGACGGCGTTGCCGTTCTCGATCAGCGCGATCTGGGCTTCCAGGTCGTCGGTTTCGAAGCGGACGTCGGGCTCGAAACCTGCTCGGCGACATAGCTGTTCGGCCCAGTGCCGGGAGGCGGTGCCTTCAGGTTCCATGGTCCACGGCAGGTCGGCGGCATCTTCGACCGAGGTGATGCGGTCCCATGGGTCTCCGCCCGGCGGTACGGCCAGCCGGAGCAGGTCGGTGGTCAGCGGGGCCCGGTGCAGATCGGGATACGCGCGCGCGGCGTGCCCCGGATACTCCTCGGCAATCACCAGATCGAACTCGCGCAGCCAGGTCTCGTAGAGCGCCTGCTCCGGTTCGCGTTGCGACATCGTCACGCGAAGACGCGGATGGCGCGTCGCCAGCTCCGTCAGCATCTGTGGCATGAAGGCCGACGCGGCCGATTGGAAGACGGCCAGCCGAACGGTGCCGGATGCCTCGTCGCTCTGCACCGCGACGTCGGAGGCGGCCTGCTCGAGCCGCGCCAGGATGACCGCGGTGTGCTCGACGAGTACCTCGGCCGCGGGGGTGAGCCGCAGCCGCCGCCCGACCTTCTCCAACAGCGGCACGCCGACCTCGCGCTCGAGCTGACTGAGCGCCTGCGATATCGACGACGGGCTCTGGTGCAGCGCCTCGGCCACCTCGGACAACGTGCCGCGCAGGCTCAGCTCGTGCAGCAGGCGCAGCCTGCGGGTATCGAGCAGGTCAGCACGCTGATGTTTCATTTTTCCTTAAACTTTCATGTCAGAAAACATCGCTTTATTTTAAGTGTCCAGCACGCTCATGATGGGCAGATGACACAGCTGAGCCGGGAAAAGGACGACTTACTGGACGAGGTCGTGGGGCAGGTCCGGCACTGGCTCGACGAGAGTGCTCGCCTGCCCGTCCCGTCGGCCGGCCGGCGATTGGCCGACGTCCTTCGCGACCCCGCCGGCCTCGATTTCACCGTCGGCTTCGTCGACCGCGTGATCCGGCCCGAAGACCACAAGGTCGCGGCTGCCAACCTGCGCGCCCTGGCACGAAACGCCCCCGGTTTCCTGCCGATTCACGAACGGCTGCTGATCAAGCTTGGCGCCCTGATGTCGGTGATCGCGCCCGGCCTGGTCATTCCGGTCGCCCGGAAGGTGTTGCGCGAGATGGTCGGGCACTTGCTCGTCGACGCGTCCGATGCCCGCCTCGGGCGATCCATCGCACGGATCCGCAACCGTGGCGTCAGCCTCAACATCAACCTGCTCGGTGAGGCCGTGCTCGGCCAGGCCGAGGCCTCCCGCCGGCTGAAGGGCACCGAACAGCTACTCGCGCGCCCCGACGTCGACTACGTGTCGATCAAGGTATCGGCCACCGTGCCGCCGCACTCGCCGTGGGCGTTCGACGAGGCCGTCGACCACATCGCGGCCAACCTGCTGCCGTTGTTCACCCAGGCGGCGACCGCGCCGACGAAGAAGTTCATCAACCTCGACATGGAGGAGTACCGCGACCTGGAGCTGACGATCGCGGTGTTCACCAAGCTGCTGGACCGGGCCGAGCTGCTGGACCTCGAGGCCGGGATCGTGTTGCAGGCGTATCTGCCCGATGCACTGAGCGCGATGATGCGCCTGCAGGACTGGGCTCGCGCACGCCGCGAGCGCGGTGGCGCGGGCATCAAGGTGCGGCTGGTAAAGGGCGCCAACCTACCGATGGAACACGTGGAGGCCTCGCTGCACGACTGGCCCGTGGCGACCCTGCCGACCAAACAGGACACCGACACCAACTACAAGCGGGTGCTGGATTACGCGCTGCGACCCGAGCATGCCGCGAATGTGCGGATCGGTGTCGCCGGGCACAACCTCTTCGATATCGCGTATGCGTGGACGCTCGCGGGGCGTCGCGGCGTCCGGGATCGGGTGGAGTTCGAGATGCTGCTGGGCATGGCCGAGGCGCAGGCCGAAGCCGTCCGGCGTACCGTCGGCGGTCTGCTGTTGTACGTACCGGTGGTGCACCCCAAGGACTTTGACGTCGCGATCGCCTACCTCGTACGGCGGCTGGAGGAAGGCGCCAGCCAGGACAACTTCATGTCCGCGGTGTTCGAGCTGCACGACGACCGCGCGCTGTTCCAGCGCGAGAAGGACCGGTTCATCGCGTCGCTGGCCGCGCTCGACGATGTTGGGGCGAGCGAAGCGACAGGGGGAGCGGGCGTTCCGGAGCCGAATCGCCGGCAGGACAGGCGAACCGAGGATCCGAACACCGCGATGAGTCCGGCCGGCGGTTTCGCGAATGTCGCCGACACCGATCCGGCACTGCCGGGAAATCGAGTGTGGGGGCGGGCGATCACCGAGCGGATCGCCGCGTCGACAGCCGGCGCCGAGCTGGTGGCCGAGCACACCGTGTCGAACGCGGCCACGCTCGACGGGATCATCACCGCCGGGGTGACGGCAGGCGCGACGTGGGCTGCGTTGACCGGTGCCGAACGGGCGGCGGTCCTTCGGCGTGCGGCCGCGACGTTGCAGGCGGCGCGCGCGGCACTGCTGGAGGTGATGGCGTCCGAGTGTGGCAAGACGCTCGATCAGGGCGACCCCGAGGTCTCCGAGGCCATCGATTTCGCGAATTACTATGCGGCGCAAGCGGAAAATCTGGACATTGTCGACGGTGCCGTCGCGGCACCGACGGGATTGACGGTTGTCACGCCACCGTGGAACTTCCCGGTGGCGATCCCCGCCGGATCGGTGCTGGCCGCGCTGGCTGCGGGCAGCCCCGTCATCATCAAACCCGCAACCCAGGCCAGGCGGTGCGGATCCGTCATGGTGCAAGCGCTCTGGGACGCCGGGGTGCCGCGCGACGTGCTGCAGTTGGTGCACCTCGATGAGGGCGAGCTCGGTACTCAATTGGTATCCGACCGGCGGGTTGCCCGGCTGATCCTCACGGGTGCGTTCGAGACGGCGGAACTGTTCCGCAGCTTCCGGCCCGACCTGCCGCTGCTGGCCGAGACCAGCGGCAAGAACTCCATCATCGTCACCCCGCATGCCGATCTCGATCTCGCGGTCAAAGACCTGGTGTACTCGGCCTTCGGGCATGCGGGACAGAAGTGTTCGGCGGCGTCGCTCGGCATTCTGGTGGGCTCGGTCGCCCGGTCGGCGCGGTTCCGCGACCAGCTCGTCGACGCCGTCACGTCGCTGAAGGTCGGCTACCCGTCAGACCCGACCGCGCAGGTGGGCCCCATCATCGAACCCGCGCACGGCAAGCTGCTGCGGGCCCTCACGCAGCTCTCACCGGGTGAGCAGTGGCTGGTGAAGCCACGACAACTCGACGACACCGGGCGGCTCTGGTCACCGGGAGTGAAGACTGGCGTGCGGCGCGGCTCGGAGTTCCATCTCACCGAGTACTTCGGGCCGGTCCTGGGCCTCATCGCTGCCGCTGATCTCGACGAGGCGATGGCCATTCAGAACCAGGTCGACTACGGCCTGACGGCGGGCCTGTACAGCCTGGACCGCGATGAGATCGAACGTTGGCTCGACCGGGTCGAGGCCGGCAACGCCTATGTGAACCGCTCGACCGTCGGGGCGATCGTGCGGCGTCAGCCTTTCGGCGGGTGGAAGAAGTCGGCGGTCGGTGCGGGCGCGAAGGCCGGTGGCCCGAATTACCTTATCGGGCTCAGTGATTGGCGTTCCGTACCGGCGACCCGGACGGCTGCGATATCACCGTCGGTGCGCACGATCGTGGACGCCGCAAAGAGTTCTGCGCTGGACCCGGGGGCGCTGGACTTCCTCGAGCGGTCCTTCGGATCCGACGCACATGCCTGGGCGACGGAGTTCGGCGTCGCGCGTGATGTGTCCGCACTGATGGCGGAGAAGAACGTCTTTCGCTACCTGCCCGTGCCGGTCACGGTGCGCGCCGAGAATGCTGATCCGGCGGCCGTGCTGCGGGTGGTCGGGGCGGGAATCCTGGCCGGTTCCCGCGTGACCGTCTCCACCCCGGTTCCGCTGGAGCCGTCGGTTGCCGGCGCGCTGGCCACCGCTGGCGTCGTCTGCCGGGTGGAAGATTCGGCGTCATGGCGGAACACGCTGCGCGACAACGCCCCGGGACGCGTTCGCCTGCTCGGCGGCAGCCGCGAACAGTTCGCGCGCAACAGCGCCGGCAATGTCGGGATCGCGCTCTATGCGGGGCCGGTTGTCGAAGCGGGGCGGATCGAGCTGCTGACTTTCCTGCACGAGCAGGCGATCGCGGTGACGGCGCACCGATTCGGTTCTCCGACACCGTTGTCCGAGAACCTGTTTCGGTGACGCCGACCCTTCAGAGCGCGTAGGCGAGCTTGAACTTGTCGAGCAGATACGGCCCCGACACCACCGGCTCGTAGCGCGGCGGATTGTCCGCTGTCGCGCAGGTGGGGATGCACTCGATGACGGCGTCGAAGTTGGGCTGGTGGAAGAACGGCAGGCTGAACCGCTCCCCGCCGGCACCGTTGCTCACCACGCGATGCACGGTGCTGACCCAGCGGTCGTTGGTCCACCGGGCCAGTAGGTCACCGATGTTGATGACGAACGAGCCGGGGACCACGGGCACGTCGAGCCATTCGCCGCCGTCACCCCGAACCTGTAGCCCGCGCTGAGATTCGTCCTGCAACAGGATCGTGAGATTGCCCCAGTCGCTGTGCTGGCTCAGCCGGATTTCGCCCGCCGGCCGATTGTCGGCCGGATAGTAGTTGGCCATCAGGTTGGAGTTGTGCCGGTCGATCGACGCGTCGAACCAATCCTCGCGCAGGCCCAGCGCGAGGGCGAAGAGCCGGGACAGCTCGGTCGCCAGCAGTTCCATTTCGGCGTAGTAGCGCTCGTAGGCCGCACGAAAGCCCGGGAGTTCAGGCCACCGCTCGGCGACGGCCACCCGCTCATCGGTCCAACCTTCACCGCCCAGGCCCTCGGGGTTGCCGAGCGGAAAGTGGACGAACTTCTCGACCCGGTCCGGCGCCTGGTGCTCGGCCTCGACGTCCGCGCCGTCGTTGGTGGCCGCGAGCTTGCCCGCACTGCTGAATCCGCGGGCCAGTGGGTCGCCGGGCTGGGCCCGGACCCGGTCCTTTTGGGCCTGTGGCAGGGCGAAGAATTCGCGCAGGGCACGGTTGACATCGCTGATGGCCTTATAGGGCACGCCATGACCGACGAGGAGCAGGAAACCGCTCGTCTCGCAGCAGCGGCCGATGGCGTCGGCAACCGACTGGCGGTGCGCCGGGTCGCCGGTGCGCGCGCTGCTGATGTCTATCACGGGGACGAAGCCGTCCTGCAGGACGACACGGTCGACTATCACTTCGCGTTGGGTCATGCGTTCGACGCTAGAACCTCAACCTAAGTTGAGATCAAGTGTGAAAATTCTTCTCGCGCAACATCGTCGGTCGGGGCCACCTATTACTGACTCTGGTGCACCGTGGTGTCGACCCGTGGCGCCTGCGCGTGCGGCTGGATGTCCTGGAGCCACTGCAGCTGATCGATGCCGTGGTTGTTGTGTGATGCCACAACGGTTTCCGGTAGGGCCTTCTGGGTACCGTCGGCGAACGACCACACGATCGGGGACACCAGGATTCCGATTCCGAGTGCGCCTGCGAGAACGTAACGGCCCACCGCCTGCTGTGTGAAACCGCTCATCGTCTTCATGTCGTTGCCTCCTGCTGGGTGTTATGCCCAGATCAACAGAGGGCCGAAACGACGTCATCCCAGGTGGCGTGATGTTTACCCGAGTTGGCAGGATCGCCCTACCGCGTCGTGTGCAACCGTAGCAGTGTCCACGCCGCCAACGATTGTGCATCGGTGATGTCGCCGCGCCGGATCATGTTCTCGATCACGTCAGCGGTGAACCACTCGCTGTGCATGTCCTGCTCTTCGTGCTCACGCTCGTGTTCGCCCTCGGTGATGCCGGTCGCGAGGTAGGCCCAGCCGCGTTGGCTGCACATCCCGGGTGCGACGTCCAACTGGCCCAACACTTCCCACGTCTCGGCGCGCAGCCCCGTCTCCTCACGGAGTTCCTGGGCAGCCAGATCGGCGGGCGCGGGCTCGTTGCCGCCCACTGTGCCCGGCGCGGTGCCCTGCACAAACTCCCAGCGCCGCAACCCGATTGGGTAGCGGAACTGCTCCACCATCCGGTACCGGTCGCCGTCGCGGGCGATCACCAGGGCATAGGTGGGTTTGTCCACCACGCCGTAGATGCCGGTGGTGCCGTCGGGACGACGGATGTCGTCTTCGCGCACCGACATCCACGCGTTGCGGTAGACCTCACGGGAGCCGACGCGTTCAATCACAGCTCCAGTATCGCGGAGTGCAGCTGTTCGACCGGGTAATGGGCCGTCGGCGACGACATCCGAGTGATACCCCGTCGAGCCGACCGAGTAGGCGAGTAGCCTCGCGATGTGCTGCTGACCTCTCTGAATCCAGCCGTTGTCGCTGCCGGACACGATCTCGAAGACGCGGTACGCATCGATGGCACGGTGTTGTCGCGCAGCGATCTGGTCGGGGCCGCGACCTCGGTGGCCGAGCGGGTCGCAGGGGCTTCGCGGGTGGCGGTATTGGCCCGTCCCACCGCCAAGACGGTGCTGGCCATCGCCGGTTGCCTCATCGCGGGGGTGCCGGTGGTTCCGGTGCCGGCCGATGTCGGTGCCGCCGAGCGCAGGCACATGATCACCGACTCCGGCGCGCAGGTGTGGCTGGGGGAGGCGCCTGACGAGACCGAAGGACTGCCGGTCATCCCGGTGCGGTTGCACGCCCGGTCCTGGCACCGCTACGCCGAACCGTCGCCGGATTCGACGGCGCTCATCATGTACACGTCAGGCACGACGGGGCTGCCCAAAGGGGTGCTGATCAGCCGGCGCGCCATCGCGGCCGACATCGACGCGCTGGCCAAGGCGTGGGCCTGGACTCCCGCCGACACGCTGGTGCACGGCCTGCCGCTGTTCCACGTGCACGGCCTGATCCTCGGGTTGCTGGGCTCGCTGCGGATCGGAAATCGCTTCGTGCACACCGGTAAACCGACCCCGGAGGCGTACGCCGCAGCGGGCGGCACCCTGTACTTCGGGGTGCCGACGGTGTGGTCGCGCGTGGTGGCCGATGCCGCGGCTGCCGAGGCGCTGCGGGGCGCTCGGCTGCTGGTGTCCGGCAGTGCGGCGCTGCCGGTGCCGGTGTTCGACGACCTCGTGCGGCTGACGGGGCACGCGCCCGTGGAGCGCTACGGCAGCACCGAATCACTGATCACCCTGTCGACCCGGGTCGACGGCGAACGCCGGCCCGGCTGGGTCGGGCTGCCGCTGGACGGCGTGCAGACCCGGCTGGTCGCCGAGGACGGGTCGCTGGTGCCGCATGACGGGGAAACCATTGGCCGCCTGGAGGTTTCCGCGCCGACGCTGTTCAGCGGCTACCTCAACCGGCCCGACGCGACAGCCGAGGTGCTCGGTGACGACGGCTGGTATCGCACCGGCGACGTGGCCGTCGTCGACGCCGAGGGCATGCACCGCATCGTCGGCCGCGAGTCGGTGGACCTGATCAAGTCCGGTGGATTCCGGGTCGGCGCCGGTGAGATCGAGACCGTTCTGCTGGGCCATCCCGGCGTCGAGGAGGCCGCGGTGGTGGGCGTGCCCGATGACGACCTGGGCCAGCGCATCGTCGCGTTCGTGGTCGGGTCGGCGTCGGCACAGGAGCTCATCGATTTTGTCGCGCAACAGCTTTCGGTGCACAAGCGGCCGCGCGAGGTGCGCCTCGTCGACAGCCTGCCCCGCAACGCCATGGGCAAGGTGCAGAAGAAACTCCTCGTCTAGGGCAGACGACTGGCCGCTCCGCCCTCGATCTCCGGCTGGATCAGCCGGAAGTGAGATTCGCTGCGCTGCATGTGCCGTCGCTGGTAATCGCCCTCGATGTGCTTGCCGTCGACTGTGCCGGTCAACGTCAGCCGGTCGGGACCGTCCAAGCGAAAGTGCAGCACAATCGGCGCATCCGATTTGTGCCTCTTGATCTCCAGCCGGTCCTCGTGGATCTCGAACAGGTAGACGGTCACGTAGCCCGCCGGGACCTGGGTGACGAAGCTCGTGTAGTCGCCGGCCCGGTCGGCGATCGCCACATTCGTCCACGGTGCCGGCGAGGTCTGCTGCAGTGTCGCCTGTTCGCCGTCCACCGTGAATGACGTTGCGCGCCAGACTCCGTCGACATCCGATTCCCGGTGCCGAATTTGCTGGTAGGTAACGACGCCGAACGTCGCGACCAGCACCACGACGACACCTGCGATGGTGAACTTCGCCACGGTGCCGGTCCGGCGCAACCACCGCCTGCCGGACCCCGGTGCCGGCCACAGTGCGACCGGTTCGGGAGCGCCACGCTGAAATACCGTTTGCGCCAGGCTTCGCCAGTACGGCGTGGTGATCGCGACGGCGATGAAGAACAGCGCGCCGGACACCAGTTTCACCGGGACGTCGTAGAAGAGGTTGAGCAGGAACACCTGGCCCATGGCCACAATCGCGATCAGCGCGCCCAGCAGCCACGTTCGCCGCCACAGCAATAGGACACCGGCGACGAATTCGACCAGTCCGGCGGCCATCGAGTAGGGGTCCGAGGCGCCCATGAAACCCCACAGCGTGTTCATCATGCTGACGTCGCCGACCATCTGGATCTGGTAGCCGGGCAGCATCATGTAGGCCATCTGCGTCGGAATGAGCTTGGCCAGACCGTAGAGCAGCATCGAGACGGCCAGACCGAACCGGGCGAACACCAGCAGCAGCGCGGCGAGGCCGCGGTAGTTGGGCCGGTGCCGGTCCAGCGCAGTCCACACCGCGGTGATCACCAGGGCCACCAGGATCCACCCGAGGTGCAGGCACCACTCCGCCATGGAATCCGCGCCGCCGTTGATGTTCAGGTACGCGCCCTCACCGCGGGTGACGAAACTGCCCAGGTTGGCGAGCCCCTGAAGAAGCGGGGCCAGCAACAGGCTCAGACCCAGATTGCCGTACACCGAGAGGATCAGGATTCCGCCGCCGATGGTGAAGAACAGCCGGAACGCCAGCTTCTGCGCGCCGGTCCACTCGGGCGCCGAGATCTCGTCGGGGTCGGTAGGTGTCTCGGTAGGCGTCAAGCTGTCCGCGTCGCCGGTCGTCGTGGTCACCGGATTGACGCTAGTGATGAATGTGCGCCGATGTCCCCGGGGAAAACCTCCAACTTCCCGGCGGGAATGGGTGGGCAAGCGGATGCCTTGTAGATGCCATGCAACTCACAGACGAAGCCCGCGCCCTGATCGGTGACGGGGCCAATGCGACGCTGGTGACTTTGAATGCCGATGGCAGCCCTCAGGTTTCGGTGGTGTGGGTGGAACTGCAGGGTGACGAGCTGGTGAGCGCGCACCTCGCCGACTACAAGAAGCTGCGCAACATGCGCCGCGACCCTCGCGTGGCGGTCACCATCGTCGGCGCCGATCGGGGCGCCGCATCGGTGAACCCCTACCTCGCGATCAGCGGTACCGCCCGCATCGTCGAGGGCGGGGCACCCGAGGTGCTGACCCGGCTGACCAACGTGATGGCGCCGGAGTTCAACGGCCAGTTCCCGCCGGCCGGCGCGCAGCCGGGGTATCTCACCCGCATCACCATCGAGAAGGTGACGGGCGTCGGCCCCTGGGCGGCGCAGTCCTGAGGGGCGTCGCTCAGTAGCTCACCGACTGTTGGACGTGACCGAACTCGACGTCCTTGCCGTTGAAGGTGCCGTGGCAGGCGAGTGTGACCTGGTAGGTGCTGAAGGTCGGAACGCCGTCGATGTGCAGGCTCGCATTGCCCTTGGCCGGCAGGTTCAGCTGGCGGTGGGTCGGCGGGATCAGCTTGTTGTCCGCGACGGCGTCGTACGTGCACGTGCCGGCGATGTCCGCGGAATTGGTGACGTTCACCGTCACCCCGGCCAGCCCGCCGGTGCTCACGTTCATGGTGACGGCATCGTGTGGTGGCTGCGCTTCCGGCGGTTGCGGCGCGGCGACGCACTGGTCGCCCTCAAGGACCCGGCCCGGCGTGCATTTGATCGGCTTCGGTTCAGGTGCCGGAGCCGGAGCGGGCGCCGCTGGGGCCGGCGCGGGAGCGTTGAACGTGTAGTCCGACCACGGGCCGCACCAGTCGCCTTCGAGATCCTTCTTGCGGCAGGCCTGTAGGTGGATCGTGTGCGGTCCGAAGTCCTTGAACGTCGTGGTGTAAGTGGCTCTACCGCCGTTGATGCACTTGAATTCTTTCTCGACCTGATAGCTGTAGGCGATGATGTGCACCGCGTCGACCACATAGTCCCCGTGGACGCGTGGGCAACCTGCGATGAGGCAACTGGCCGTGCTGTCCTTGATGACCTGGCAGGTGACGTCGAGGCCGTTGGGCAGAACGTCGGCGCCCGCCGTCGGGCCCGGCAGGAACATGACCCCGGAAACCGTTGCGGCAGTGAGGTATCGGCTGAGTGTTCGTATTCTGCTGCCCATGGTGGTCCCTACGCGGTCGTGACGATGTTCGCCCTTTCAAGGCATGTCACTGACGCTATCGACGGCCCGCGGGACTCGATATAAGGGAAATCCCTACGATTGGCCGGCATACAGAAAGGGCCGCCCGGCAGTGCCGAGCGGCCCTTTCTGACGTACAGCCGATCAGTTGGCGTGCAGCGCCTCGTTGAGCGTGATGCCGGTGCCGTCGCGCTTGACGACCTCGACCGCACCGCTGACCGAGTTCCGGCGGAACAGCAGGTTGTTCGAGCCGGACAGGTCCTTGGCCTTGACGGTCTGGCCGTCGGCGGTGGTCACCTTGGTGCCGCCGGTGACGTACAGGCCGGCCTCGATGACGCAGTCGTCGCCGAGCGAGATGCCCAGGCCGGCGTTGGCGCCAAGCAGGCAGCGCTTGCCCACCGAGATGACCTCCTTGCCACCGCCGGACAGCGTGCCCATGATCGACGCGCCGCCACCGACGTCGGAGCCGTCATCGACGACGACGCCCGCCGAGATGCGGCCCTCGACCATCGACGTGCCCAGCGTGCCGGCGTTGAAGTTGACGAAGCCCTCGTGCATGACGGTCGTGCCCGAGGCCAGGTGCGCGCCCAGTCGGACGCGGTCGGCGTCGGCGATGCGCACGCCGCTCGGCAACACGTAGTCGACCATGCGCGGGAACTTGTCGACGCCGAACACGGTGACCGTGCCACGACGACGCAGCTTGGCGCGGACGGTCTCGAAGCCGTCGACCGCGCAGGGACCGAAGTTGGTCCACACCACGTTGGTCAGGAGGCCGAAGATGCCGTCCAGGTTGGCGCCGTGGGGCGCCACGAGGCGGTGCGAAAGCAGGTGCAGGCGCAGCCAGACATCGTGGGTGTCGGCAGGCTTGTCGTCGAGCGAGGCGATGGTGGTGCGCACGATCTCGGTGCGCACGCCGCGGTCCTCATCGGTGCCGACGAGGGCTTCCAGCTCGGCGGGGACCGGGCCGGCCGCGGCGTCGGTGTTCAGTTCGGGTGCCGGGAACCAGGTGTCGAGGACGGTTCCGTCGGCGGTGATGGTGGCGATGCCGATGCCGGATGCACCAGAAGAAGAAGTCACGTTGGCCAAGGTTACTGAACCAGCGCTGAGCTGGGGTCACCACCCACAAGAGGAGGTGGCCCCAGCTCGGCAGGGGAGCCGGCTCACTGCAGGTGATGGACCTCCTGCAGGCCGTAGACCGGCGTCGGGATGCCCTCGTATCGGGCCTTGAGCTGCAGCGCCAGGTACAGCGAGTAGTGCCGCGACTGGTGCAGGTTGCCGCCGTGGAACCACAGATTCTCCTGCTGCGTGGGCTTCCACATGTTGCGCTGCTCGCCCTCCCACGGGCCGGGGTCCTTGGCAGTCCCGCTGCCCAGGCCCCAGACCTTGCCGACCCGGTCGGCGATCTCCTGGCCCATCAGGTCGGCGGCCCAGCCGTTCATGGAGCCGTAGCCCGTCGCATAGACGACGACGTCGGCCGGCAGCTCGGTGCCGTCCGCCAGCACCACGGCGTTCTCGGTCAGGTGCGAAACCTGGCCGTGCGCCAGCTTGATCGACCCGTCGGCCACCAGCTCGCAGGCGCCGACGTCGATGTAGTAGCCCGAGCCGCGGCGCAGGTACTTCATGAACAGGCCGGAATCGTCGTCACCGAAGTCCAGCTCGAAGCCGGCGGCCTCCAGGCGAGCGTAGAAGTCCTTGTCCCGCTCCCGGATCGCGTCGTAGATCGGCCGCTGGAAGTCGGCCATGATGGCGTACGGCAGCGACGCGAAGGTCAGGTCGGCCTTCTCGGTCGTCATGCCGGCGGCCACCGCGCGCTCGGAGTACAGGTCGCCGAGACCGAGCTCCATCAGTGAATCCGACTTGACGATGTGCGTCGACGAGCGCTGCAGCATCGTCACGTCGACGCCGTTCTCGTACAAGGCTTTACAGATGTCGTGCGCCGAGTTGTTGGAGCCGACCACGACGACCTTCTTGCCGACGTACCGGTCCGGGCCGGGGTGCTGACTCGAGTGGTGCTGTTCACCGGCGAAGATGTCCTGGCCGGGAAGCGTTGGAATGCTGGGCTTTCCGGACATGCCAGTCGCCAGCACCAGCTGTGTCGGATGCAGCGTCATGCGCTCACCGTCACGGTTCACCTCGACGGTCCACCGGCCCGCATCGGAATCGTAAGTGGCCGAGAGGCATTCGGTGCGCGACCAGTACGGCACCTCCATCACCTTGGTGTAGAACTCCAGCCAGTCGCCGACCTTGTCCTTCGGTGCGAACACCGGCCAGTTGGCCGGGAACGGCAGGTAGGGCAGGTGGTCGTACCAGACCGGGTCGTGCAGGCACAGGGACTTGTAGCGCTTCCGCCACTGGTCGCCGGGCCGCTCGTGCTTGTCGACGACGATGGACGGCACCCCGAGCTGTCGCAGGCGCGCACCCAGAGCAATACCGCCCTGGCCACCGCCGATCACCAGCACATAGGGCTGCTTTTCGCGCCCCAGCGTCGCCTCTTCCTCGGCGCGCTTCTCGGCCCACGAACGCGGGTCGGGATCGGACCCGTGCACCGCGCCGAGCACCCGCGTCGCGCCCTTGCGCTCCTCGTGACCCTTGAGTTCCTGCAGCGTCGTCAGCAGCGTCCAGCCTTCGTCGCCGCGCAGCCGCAGGTGGCCCGAGCCGCGCCCGGTGGCCGTCTCGAACTCGATGAACGCGGACGTCACGTCGCCGTCGGCGGTGGCGGGTTCGCGGGTCCGGAACCCGGACGGCGTCGTGTCGGCCAGCCGTGCGCGCAGCATGCCGGCGATCTGGTCGCGCCCCTCGACGGTCTTGACATTCCAGGTGAAGGCCACGAGGTCACGCCAGAAGCTGTCGACGGCGAACATCCCGACGACGCCGTCGATGTCCTGCGCGGCCAGCGCTGCCTCGAAGTTGGCGAGCCAGGTTTCGATCCGCCGCTGCGGCGAGATGGCGGTAGTGGGTTCCAGTGTTGCGGTCATGTGACTCAGGACACAGCCCGGACGCAACTTCCGACAAGAGTTGCACCACGTTGCAGCGTTGCAACCTCCTGCAACTCTGTCGGGGTGTGGTCGCGGTCACATACAACTGGACGCATGAGAGCAGCTGTGTACTACGGACCCAACAAAGTCTCGGTCGAGGACGTCGCCATCCCGACTCCCGGGCCGGGCCAGGTGCAACTGCAGGTCGGTTTCAACGGCATCTGCGGCACCGACCTGCACGAGTACTACGCCGGCCCCATCTTCGTGCCCACGCAACCGCATCCGCTGACCCATCAGGAATTGCCGCTCACGCTGGGCCACGAATTCTCCGGCACCATCACCGCCGTCGGCGCCGGCGTCACGGGCTGGCGCGAGGGCGACCGGGTGGCGGTCGAGCCCATCTACAAATGCGGCCACTGCGGCCCTTGTGCGGCAGGCAACTACAACGTCTGCCAGCAGATCGGTTTCCATGGATTGATGTCCGACGGCGGCATGGCCGAGTACACCGTCGTGCCGACGAACATGCTGCACCGGTTGCCCGACAACGTCTCGCTGGAACTCGGGGCGCTCGTCGAGCCGATGTCGGTGGCCTACCACGCGGCGACCCTCGGCGACGTTGGTCCCGGTGACACCGCGATGGTGTTCGGTGCCGGCCCCATCGGCATCGGTTTGTGGTTCGCGTTGCGCGGCAAGGGACTTCAGGAGATCTTCGTCGTCGAGCCGTCGCCGACGCGGCGGGCCGCCATCGAAGCGCTCGGTGCCGCCACGCTCGACCCGACGGTCACCGACGTGCCCGGCTTCATCGCCGACCACACCTACGGCGCCGGGGCCGACGCGGCGTTCGACGCCGCCGGCGTCACTCCCGCTGTGGAGACGGCACTGGCCTGTGTCGGCTCCCGCAAGCCGATGGTCAGCGTCGCGATCTACGAAAAGCCTTTGCAAACACCGCTTTTGAACCTGGTGATGAACGAGTCCCGGATACAGGGCTCGCTGTGTTACACGGGCGCTGACTTCGAGGCCGTCATCGCACTGATGGCGCAAGGCGCCTACGACACCGGCGGATGGGTGGCCCAGATTCCGATCGGTGACGTGGTTTCCGAAGGATTCGAAGCACTACATGCGGGGAACAAGATGAAGGTTCTGGTCGACCCGACGCGATGAGCGGAGAAACAGCAATGACATTGGCAGGAAAGGTAGCCCTGGTCACCGGGGCCGGACGTGGCATCGGACGCGGTATCGCGCTGCGGCTCGCGCGTGACGGCGCCGACGTCGCGCTCGTCGACGTCGAAGCCGATCCGCTGGCGGAGGTGGCCGCCGAGGTATCCGAGATCGGATGCAAATTCACCACTTTCGTCGCTGATGTCAGTCAGCGGGATCAGGTGTTCGCCGCAGTCGACTATGTGGCAACCGAACTCGGCGGCCTCGACATCATGGTCAACAACGCCGGTGTCGCGCTGGTCGGCCCGATCGCCGACGTCACCCCGGAAGACCTCCAGCGGCTGTGGTCGATCAACGTCGACGGCGTGCTGTGGGGCATCCAGGCCGCGGTCGCGAAATTCAAGGAACTCGGGAACCAGGCGAACGGCAAAGTCAGCAAGATCATCAACGCCTCTTCGATCGCCGGGCACGACGGCTTCGCCATGCTCGGGCCGTACAGCGCCACCAAATTCGCCGTTCGCGCCCTCACGCAGGCCGCCGCCAAGGAGCACGCCGCCGACGGCATCACCGTCAACGCCTACTGCCCGGGCGTGGTCGGTACCGACATGTGGGTGGAGATCGACAAGCGGTTCGCCGAACTCACCGGCGCCCCGGTCGGCGAGACGTACGCGAAGTTCGTCGGCGGGATCGCCCTGGGCCGCGCCGAAACGCCGAACGACGTCGCGGGGTTCGTGTCGTACCTGGCCGGACCCGACGCCGACTACATGACGGGCCAGGCCGGCCTGATCGACGGCGGTCTGGTGTATCGCTGACATGCGGAGCACAATCGGCGATGATGCAGAGCCCGGCCGTGCCTGAACCAGCGGTAGCCGTTGGTGAGGACCCGCGCAGTTACGCGCGGTTGATGTCGGCCGTCTACGACGCGACCATGTCCGGCGGCCGGGCCCCGGCGCGGCCGCGGGACGTCATCGGCGAGTCGTGGCAGCGCATGCTGGCCCGCGGTGTCAACCCCGACACCCACATTCCGCCGGTCATCGAAGCGTCCGGGCTGGATGCGCTGCGCAAGTCATCGGGCCTCCTGGCCGTGCTCGACGACGTGTCACGTGGACTGGAATCCATTGTCGCCGAAGGGGACAACATCCTGGTGCTGGCCGACGCGCGGGGCCGGGTGCTGTGGCGGTCCGGGTCCGCTGCCGTGCTCGGCAAGGCCGACCGGCTCGGCTTCGTCGAGGGCGCCAACTGGGGCGAGGGTGCCGTCGGCACCAATGCCATCGGGACCGCGCTGGCGTCCAACCGGGCGGTGCAGGTGTTCTCCGCCGAGCATTTCCTGCGCAGCCACCATGCCTGGACCTGCGCGGGCGCCCCGGTCCGCGACCCGCGCACCGGCCAGGTGATCGGCGTCGTCGACGTGTCCGGCCCGGCGGCGACGGTGCACCCGACCACCGTCGCGCTTGTCGACGCGGTGGCCCGGCTGGCCGAAGCGCACCTGCGCGAGCAGCACGAGGGGACGTTGAACCGGCTGCGGATGGTCGCGGCGCCCATCCTGGCCCGCATCGGCGCTCCGGCACTGGCGGTCGACGCCGACGGCTGGGTGGCCGCCGTCGACCAGATGCCGCTGCACAACCGGATTCTGCTGCCCGACGAGCTGGCCCCGGGACGGGCGTGGATCCCCACTCTCGGGCGGTGTGACGTCGAGATTCTGCCCGGCGGATGGCTGGTCCGGCCATCGGCTGTCGCGGCCGACGACGACGCGACCGCGACCCGCGTCGTGCTGGACCTGCGCGGTGCACCGGTTCTGGAGATGGCCGGGCAGTTCGGGGGGTGGCGCCACGACATCTCGCTGCGGCACGCCGAGATTCTGCTGGTGCTGGCGATCCACCGGAACGGGCGGTCGGCGTCGGAACTCGCCGAGGACCTCTACGGCGACCGGAGTCGGGTGGTGACGGTGCGGGCCGAGCTGTCCCGCATGCGAAAGCAGTTGGCGGGCTTGATTCTTGGCAAGCCCTACCGGTTCGGCGACGATGCCGTCATCGACGTGCGCTACCCGGCCGACCGCTCGACGCTGCTCGGCGCCTCGACCGCACCGGCCATCCGGGCCCTGCGCGCCGTCGCCTGAACCGGCGGACCGACTAACCTGGCTGAATGCTGGATCTCACCGCCGACCCGATCGCTCTGACCGCCGCGCTGGTCGACATTCCCAGCGAATCCCGGCACGAGCAGCTCATCGCCGACGAGATCGAGACCGCGCTCAAGGCCCAGGCGCCGCACTTCGAGGTGATCCGCAACGGCGACGCGGTGCTGGCCCGCACCAACCTGGGTCGGCCGTCACGCGTGCTCCTGGCCGGGCACACCGACACCGTCCCGGCCGCGGACAACCTGCCCAGCCGGCTCGAGGGCGACGAGCTCTGGGGCTGCGGCACCTCCGACATGAAGGCCGGCGACGCGGTGTTCCTGCACCTGGCCGCCACCATCGCCGAGCCGACGCACGACATCACGCTCGTCATGTACGACTGCGAGGAGATCGAATCCAGTGCCAACGGCCTCGGCCGCATCGAACGTGAACTGCCCGACTGGCTCACGGCCGACGTCGCGATCCTCGGCGAGCCCTCGGGCGGACTCATCGAAGCCGGCTGCCAGGGCACCCTGCGCGTCATCATCCACGCCACCGGAACCCGCGCGCATTCGGCGCGATCGTGGCTGGGCGACAACGCGATTCACAAACTCGGCGCGGTTCTCGACCGGCTCACCGCCTACCGGGCCCGGCAGGTGGACATCGACGGTTGCGTCTACCGCGAGGGCCTGTCCGCGGTCCGGATCGACGGCGGCATCGCCGGCAACGTCATTCCGGACGCCGCGTCGGTCACCGTCAACTTCCGGTTCGCCCCGGACCGCAGCGTCGAGCAGGCGCTCGCGCATGTGCACGAAGTCTTCGCCGGTCTCGACGTCCGCATCGAGCTGACCGACTCCGCCGCCGGTGCCCTGCCCGGACTGGCGCAGCCCGCCGCCGCCGCACTGGTCGCCGCGGCCGGGGGACAGGTGCGAGCGAAGTACGGCTGGACCGACGTGGCACGCTTTGCCGCCCTTGGCATTCCGGCGGTCAACTACGGACCCGGTGACCCGAATCTGGCGCACAAGGTCGACGAGAGGGTGACGACGGCGGACATCACCGCGGTCACCGACATCCTGCGGCGGTACCTGACAAGTTGAGTAGCGTCCGCGTCGACAGCTGGATTTTCGCCGTCCGGATCACCAAGACCCGGGCGCTCGCTGCCGCCGCCTGCCGGGCGGGTCACGTCCGCGTCAACGGTGTCACCGTGAAACCGGCGCAGCTGGTCAGTCCGGGCGACGAGGTCCGGGTCCGGATCGAGGGCCGTGAGCGCATCGTCGAGGTCATCCGTCCGATCGCCAAGCGGGTGGGTGCGGCCATCGTGCCGGAATGCCTGATCGACCGCAGTCCGCCGCCACCGGCAAAAGAGACGATGCCTGCGGTACCCGTGCGCGATCGGGGAGCGGGCCGGCCCACCAAACGTGAACGGCGGCAACTCGATCAGCTGCGGGGATACTGACCGGAGATAAAACAGTTGCGCCCATGAGTACTGTGGGTGTTGCAATTGCTGTCAACCGAGGTGGGCCGAAAACATGCTGGGAGAAGACATCTCCGGATAACCGGAGTGCGCCCTCGCCCTGTTCGTTCTCACGAGAGCTCTTGCATGTCTTCAATCACCTGTTCCCATTTGTCGTTTTCCTGGCCCGACGACACCGAGCTGTTCTCGGATCTGTCGTTCACCGTGGGCGCCGGTCATACCGGACTGGTCGCCCCCAACGGCGCAGGTAAGAGCACACTGCTCAAACTCGTTGCCGGAGAACTGAAGCCCACGAGCGGCTCGGTCACCGTCGACGGCTCTCTCGGCTACCTGCCGCAGACGCTGCCGTTCGCCACCGATCTGACCGTCGCCGAAATGCTCGGGGTGGCACCCGTATTGGCCGCGCTGGCGGCGCTGGCGGACGGTGATGCCTCCGAGGCCGTGTTCACCGCGATCGGTGACGACTGGGACATCGAGGAACGTAGTACCGCGCAGTTGGCGCGGCTCGGCCTCGACGTGCCCCTCGACCGGGTACTCGGCAGCCTGTCTGGCGGGGAGGTCGTCACCCTCGGACTGGCCGCGCAATTGCTCCGGCGTCCTGATGTCCTGCTGCTCGACGAGCCCACCAATAATCTGGATTCCGCTGCGCGGCAACGGCTGTACGACGAGTTGGACCGCTATCCGGGCACCCTGCTGTTGATCAGTCATGACCGTGTGCTGCTCGATCGCATGGACCGCATCGCCGAACTGCGCGACGGTGACGTCCAGTTCTACGGCGGGAACTTCACCGCCTACCAGGATGCTGTCGCCGACGCGCAACGTGCTGCGGTTGACGAGATGCGCAACGCGGAGTCGCAGCTCAAACTTCAGAAGCGCCAGATGCAGCAGGCCCGGGAACGTGCCGCCCGCCGATCGGGTACCGCCGCCCGTAACGTTAAGGATGCCGGGCTGCCGAAAATCGTTGCAGGCAAGCTCAAACGCGATGCTCAGGAGTCCGCGGCCCGCGCTGACGAGGTCCATGCCCGGCGCGTCGACGACGCGAAAGCGCGCCTCGACGCCGCCGAACGCGCGGTGCGCGACGACGACGTCATCGCGCTCGACCTGCCGAACACGGAAGTGCCCGCAGGCCGGACGGTGCTGAGCGCGACCGGGCTCAACATCCGGCGCGGCGGCCGGACGTTGTTCGCCGACAATGGAATCGACCTCGATATCCGCGGACCCGAACGCATCGCCCTGACCGGCCGCAACGGCGCGGGCAAGTCCACGCTGCTCAAGATCATCAACGGCGACCTGCAACCTGACACCGGAACCCTGACCCGGGGTGACGGCCGCATCGCCTATCTGTCGCAGCGCCTCGACCTGCTGGACGAGCAGCGCAGCGTCCTGGAGAACCTGATGGCCTGGGCGCCGACCCTCAGCATCACCCGCAGACGGCATCTGCTCGCGCAGTTCTTGTTCCAGGACAACAGGATTGACCTACCCGTGTCGGTCCTATCCGGTGGCGAGAGGTTGCGCGCGACGCTGGCCTGCGTGTTGTACGCCGAACCGGCGCCGCACCTGCTGCTGCTCGACGAACCGACCAACAACCTGGATCTGGTCAGCGTTGCCCAGTTGGAATCCGCGCTCAACGCCTACCGTGGTGCCTTCATCGTGGTCAGCCACGACGAGCGCTTCCTCGACGCGATCGGCATCGACCGCCGGATGACGCTGCCCGTGTGTGCCTCCGAACGCAGTTGACCGTGCGTCCCAGCTGATCGCCACTCGACATTTGTCTGCCGCAGTGCACACTCAAACCGAGGCTGCGATTGACTGTGCGTCCCAGCTGATCGCTACTCGGCACTTGTCTGCGCCCACGCACACTCAACGCGAGGGCCAGCCTAGATGTCCTGCGGCCGGGTCTGAGCCGGGCGGCGTGGCGGGGGAGCGGCGACGCCCGAGGGACCGGCCGCCGGGCCGGCTCCGTCCGTATCGGAACCGGCAGGCTGGCGGTGCTCGACCGACAGAATCCGTTTGTCGTCGTCCTCGCCCTTTTCGTGGCGCTCCGGATCCCGGCGCTCCCGGTCCCGGTCGTCGGCATCCGACTTGTCATGTTCGCCAACGGGATCCACGTCACTGAGTCCGCCCAGCCCGGAACCGGCCGCATGACCGGCGCCGACACCTTCGAGGCCGCCCAGGCCACTGGCGATCCCGCCGAGCACCCCGGTCAGGCCTTGTGCGATCTGCCCCGGAATCTGTCCCAACGTCTGCGCGACACCCTGCGCGATCTGGCCGGCCTGCTGGCCCACCTGCCCGAGCGTCTGCGCCATGTCGCCACCGCCGGCGGCGGGGCTGCCGGGGACGGCCGCGCCGAGCCCACCCGGCGTGCCGGCAGCAACGCCACTACCGCCACCCGGAATACCCTCGGCAGCCGATGACAGCCCACGCGCGCCCTGCTCGTCACCGGCCCGGTAGGCCTCGGCGGCGCGGTGCAACTGCTCGGACATCTGCTGGCCGGCCGCGCCTGTCGACTGCAGGATGCTGTCGCGCCGCGCCATCACCCCACCGAGTGCCGAATTCATGCCGTGGGCGATCAGCCCGTGCGTCGCCGCCGGACCGGCCGGGCCGACCGCCTGACCGAGACCCGCGCCGTTCTGGAGCTGACCGAGCCCGGCCGCGACCGCGTCGTGCACCCGGGCCATGCCCAGCACACCCTCGGTATTGACGTACAGCGGATCGCCCATGATCTGCCCCCTCGAAGATCTGTTGCGGTCAATCCTATGGCGATGTCGATGACGTGCCCTGCGGCAAATGGTCAGGCGCGATCGGCGGCGACCTCCGCCGCCACGGCGCGAGCCTGCCTGCCGAACACACAGTCGACGCCGATGCGGTCGAAACAGTCCGCGGCCCGGACATCGCCCAACACCGCCGCGTCGTGCAGGACGCGCAGCGCCACCGCCGACTGGCCGCCCCGCTCGGCAGCGCGCAGCGCCTCGCGGGCAGCGGCGACCGCGCCGTGCCGGTCCCGCCGAGCGGCGTTGGTCCACGCGCGGGCCAGGGCCAATTCGGGCGCGAACAACATCGACTTCAAACCGTGCCTGGCTTCGGCTCGGGACAGAGCCCGGCCCGCCTCGGCGGTCGCGCCACGCTGTCCGAGCGCCCGCGCCAGCAGCATCCATGCCAGCGGACCCCACGAATAGCCGGTGTGCGCCAGTACTTTCGTCGCACCCTGCAGTACTTCGATCGCCGCGTCGAGTTCGCCCCGTGCGATCAGGATGTCGGCCAACAGCACCTCGCCGATGGCCCGCCCGGGCTGTTGGGACTGGGTGAAGTCGATCAGCTCCTGGGCCAGCTGCTGAGCCTTGTCCGGCTCCCCGGACAACAGCAGGACTGTGGTCTGCCCGAACCCGCTGGTGAACCGCAACAGACCCGGTTGCCCGGCGGCCAGGGCGCGCTCGGCGAAGCCGTCGACCTCGGTCAACCGGCCCGTGCGGGCACAGCTCAGCGCTGCCGCCGATGCCGCCCAGCCGACGGCGGTGGCGCTCGGGTCGGCACTGGCCAATACCGAGTCGGCGAGCTGCATGGCACGGTTCAGATTGCCGGCGTTCATCGCGAACGTCGCTGACAAGGCGTCCAGGGTGACCTGCGCCGTCGGCGTCCGGACGCGACTTCTGACGGTGCGCAGGAACGCCGTCGCGCGCTCGGGCTCGGACAGCATCCAGAACTGGTTGGCCGCGCGGGGTAGTGCCCACATCATCAACGCGGGCTCGGTCAGTGCGGCCGCGTCGACCTCGGCCAGTACGGCGTCGGCGTCCAGGCCGCGCCCCTGCCAGGCCAGGGCATAGCTCAACGTGATCCGGGTGGCCAGGCCGCCGGCCGGCAACGCCGCCCGCCCCAGCCGTTCCGCCAGCTCCAGATCACCCAGGCGCAGGGCATCGTCGGCGGCCGCAGCGAGTTCGGCGACGGGTAGGGCGTCGCCGCCGTCGAGCGCCCGCACCGCACGCCGCAGCCGGCCGACGACGCCGTCGCCCTCCGGCGTTGGCAGCGGCTCCGGATCCCGGGACACGACAGCACGGACCGGCTCGTCCGCAGTCACCGGAACCACCAACCGATCCCGCACCAGCGACGAAAGACCCTCGGGCAGAGACTGATTCGATTCCGCCGTGACGATGACCCGCGCCGCTCCCGACACCGCGAGCTGGTACACCAGCGACGCCGACAGCCGGTCGAGCAGATGCCCGTCGTCCACGACCAACAGCAGTCCGGTCCCGAGCGACTCCCGCGCCGCACGCAGCACCTGGATCGTCCGGCCCGTCTCGGGCACCGTGAACAGCCGCTCGAACGCACCGAACGGCACACGGGAGTCGGCGGCGGTGCCGGCGATCCAGGCTGCTCGTTCGAAGCCGGGCGCCAGCTCGTCAAAAGCCATGCGCGCCGATGTGGTCTTGCCGGACCCGCGGGCACCGGTCAGCAGCACACCGGCCCGGGTTTCGACGCCCGCTTTCAGCTGGCTGACCACCACGGTCCGATCCTATGGCTGCGCGGCGGACGGCATCGCTCGATTAGCGTTGTGCTGTGCTTGCCGACAACACCCCCGAAAATGCCTATGCCGTCTGTGTCTACTGCGCCGCCGGTCCCCGTCATCCCGAATTGCTCACCCTTGCCGGCGATGTGGGCCGGGCCATCGCCGCGAAAGGTTGGACCCTGGTGTCCGGCGGCGGCAACGTCTCGGCGATGGGCGCCGTCGCCGACGGAGCCCGGGAGAACGGCGGCCGCACCATCGGCGTCATCCCCAAGAAGCTGGTGCACCGCGAGCTGGCCGACGTGAATGCCAGCGAGCTGATCGTCACCGACACCATGCGCGAACGGAAGCAGATCATGGAGGACCGGTCCGACGCCTTCATCGCGCTGCCCGGCGGCATCGGCACCCTCGAGGAGTTCTTCGAGGCCTGGACGGCCGGCTACCTCAACATGCACGACAAGCCGCTGGTGATGCTCGATCCGCACGGCCACTACGACGGCCTGCTGGCCTGGCTGCACACCCTGGTCGACACCGGCTACGTCCAGGCGGCCGCGCTCGACCGCCTCATCGTCGTCAAGGACGTCGACGAGGCCATGGCTGCTTGTGCGCCGCGTGACGTCGCTCACTAGGCTCACCGGGCATGAGTGACGAGACATCACGCACCGGCGTCGGGCTGCTCGATATTGCTAAGCAACTGCCCGGTTTCCTGTCCGACGCCCCGGTGATCCTTCGCGGCCTGATCACCGGTTTCGGTGCCAGCCCGACGGCGAAGACGTCCATCGGCAAGGTGTTCCAGGAACGCGCGGTGGCCAACAAGGACAAGGTCTTCATCAAATTCGAGGACCAGCGCATCACCTACGGCCAGGCCAACGCGACGGTCAACCGCTACGCCTCGGTGCTCGCGGCCAAGGGTGTCGGCCCGGGTTCGGTGGTCGGCATCATGCTGCGCAATTCGCCCGACGCCGTGCTGCTGATGCTGGCGACGGTCAAGTGCGGCGCAGTCGCCGGAATGATCAACTACAACCAGCGCGGCAATGTCCTGGCGCACAGCCTGGGCCTGCTCGGCGCCAAGGTCCTGGTCACCGAATCGGACTTCCATGAGGCCGTCATCGAGTGCGGTGCCGCTGCGGAGTTGACGACGGGTCTGATGTCGGTCGAGGAGCTGCGCGAGCTGGCCGTCGGCCAGTCGACCGCCAACCCGGTGGGCACCAGCCAGATCCTGGCCAAGGAGAAGGCGTTCTACATCTTCACCTCGGGCACCACGGGTATGCCCAAGGCCAGTGTCATGACGCACTACCGCTGGCTGCGCGCCCTCGGCGGATTCGGCGGGCTGGGGCTGCGCCTGAACAGTAGCGACACCCTGTACTGCTGCTTGCCGCTCTACCACAACAACGCGCTGACGGTCGCGACGTCGTCGGCCCTCAACGCCGGTGCCGCGCTGGCGCTGGGCAAGTCGTTCTCCGCCTCGCGGTTCTGGGACGAGGTCATCAAGTACGACGCCACCGCCTTCATCTACATCGGCGAGATCTGCGGCTACCTGCTGAACCAGCCGCCCAAGCCCACCGACCGCGCGCACAAGGTCCGGGTCATCGCCGGCAACGGACTGCGCCCCGCGATCTGGGACGAATTCACCTCGCGCTTCGGCATCAAGCGGGTGTGCGAGTTCTATGCCGCCAGCGAGGGCAACACCGGCTTCGTCAACGTGTTCAACATCGACAAGACCACGGGCATCTGCCCGTCGCCCGTCGTCTACGTGGAATACGACCTCGAGACCGGAGAGCCGGCCCGCGGCCCCGACGGCCGGCTGCGCAAGGTCAAGCGCGGCGAACCGGGCCTGTTGCTCAGCAAGGTCAACAACCTGCAGCCGTTCGACGGCTACACCGACAAGGCTGCCAGCGAGAAGAAGCTGGTGCGCAACGCATTCAAGGACGGCGACGTCTGGTTCAACACCGGTGACCTGATGCGGTCGCAGGGCTTCGCGCATGCCGCGTTCGCCGACCGGCTCGGCGATACCTTCCGGTGGAAGGGCGAGAACGTGGCCACCACCGAGGTCGAGGCCGCGCTCGGCGCCGACGACCAGGTGGAGGAGTGCACCGTGTACGGCGTCGAGGTGCCGGGCTGCGGCGGCCGCGCCGGCATGGCGTCGGTGCAGTTGCGCGAGGGCGCCGAATTCGACGGCGCACGCCTGGCCAAGGCCGGCTTCGAGCATCTGCCCGCCTACGCGGTGCCGCTTTTCATCCGGATTGTGCCTGAACTGGCGCACACCTCGACGTTCAAGAACCAGAAGGTGGATCTGCGCAAGCAGGGCTACGGCGACGAGGTGACGGACCCCATCTACGTGCTGTCCGGCCGCGACGAGGGTTACGTGCCGTTCTACCCCGAGTACCCCGCCGAGGTGAAGGACGGCAAGAAGCCGCGCTAGGGACGGATACTCGTCAGCCCGAGGTGGGCGCTGATCGCATCGGCGGCCACCTCGGCGCCGTCCCGTTTCCTGATGTCGGCACCCAGCTCGGCCGCCGCCCGGTGATAGCTGGGGATGGCGAGCACCCGTTGTACGGCAGCCCGGATCTGTTCCGCGCCGGCCTTTTTCGGCAGGGCGATGCCGGCGCCGGCGCGTTCGACGGCGGCCCCGACGCCCTTCTGGTCGATCATGGGGTTGGCCGGCATGATGACCAGCGGCACGTCGAACGACAGCGCACGCATCGTCGTGCTGTGGCCGCCATGACCGACCACCAGCGAGGTCGTCGCGAGCACCTCGTCGTGATCGAGCCAGTCGTGCAGTGTCGCGTTGGCAGGCACCCGCAGGCCCGCGGTGTCGATGCTCGCGCCCGCGGTGACGGTCACGTCGACCGGCAACTGCGCGAGCGCGTCGAGGATGTTCTGCAGCATCGCCCGTTGCCCGCCGAAGCCACATGTGCTGAGGCTGACCAGGATTCGCGGCGTCGCGGCGCGGGCGGACGGAGATGGCGTGCCCTGCCAGACCACCCCGGTGTGGACGACCGGCGGCGTACCGCGCATGGGGTCGAGGTCGGCGCGCGCGCCGACGATCTGCAGCGCGTCGGCGCGCTCGGGGGCCTTCACGTCGATACCGCGCAGTCGGGCAGACCAACCCATCGGGCCTGCCAGGGCGTCCTGAACCGCGCGGTAGAAACAGTGGACGAACACCACCGTCGGGATGCCGCTCTTGATGACGTCGCTGGTCACGGAGACCAGGAGCGTGTCGACGACGATGGCGTCCGCGTCTTGCCGGTGTGCCGCGTCGAGCACCTGCGGGCCCAGACTTCGATCGGTGATCTCGCGCGTGAACATGGCCATCATCGCCGGCAGTGACCGCGGTGTGGTCGGGTCGAATTCCCTTCCGGTGCTGAATGTTTCGAAGGTGAAGCCGGCCTTCTCGACGCGTTCGCGGGCGCCGGCGTGGCCGATGAAATGGATGTCGGCGCCGCGCTTCTGGAGTGCGCGGGCAACCGCGAGCTGTGGCGGGATGTTGCCGCCGCCGTCAACGATGGCCCACAGGATCTTCATGTCTCCCTACCCCTTCGGTCTCATCCATCGGCGGTCAAGTTCTGTTTCGCCCTGATTCCTCGGGCAAATCGATGATGTTCTCGTTCGGGGGCCAGATCGAGGGCAAACAGGCTGGTTCTCACGATCGCAATTCACTCAGCGTATGTCCAGCAAACCAAGAAAAGTGTGCCTTCGGAGACCTGGCGCGCGCCCGGGTGGTGGGCTACGCCGACGCCGCAGCGGTCGCCCGGGGTGGAGGGCGACCGCTGACGGTGCCGGTGAAGGAGGACGCGGTCAGCCCGTCACCACGTCACCGACGTCTCGACGTGGCCGAGTTCGGCCTTCTGTTTGTTGCTGGCGTCATGGCAGGACAGCACGACGTTGTAGGTGCTCAGTGTCGGTGCGCCGCTGAAGGTTTCGGTGTGGTTGCCATTGGCGGGAACGTTGAACTGCCGTGTCGTCTTCTTGGGGACCAGCGGGTTGATCGAATCTGCCGTGGCGGTGTAATTGCACGTCGCCGCGATGTTGGAGGTGTTGGTGACGTTGAACGCGATGCTGGACACGCCGGGCGCGCCGAACGACGCCTGAATCGCGTTGGTGACGTCAGGGATCGGGGCGCAGGTCTGGCCGGCCGGAACCGTCGGGGTGGGGGAGCCGGCGGGGCACTGGACCGGGGGCTTCTCGACCGGAGGCGGGGGCGCTGCGGGCGGCGGCGGGGCCGCGGGCTTGGCCTTCGGGGTGGGACTGGTGTACCTCATGTTGGCCCAGGGGCCGCACCAGTCGCTATCGGGCCAGTTCTTCCGGCAGCCTTGAACAGAGATGTCGGTTATCGATCCCGGCGCGGTGGGTATCGCAATCCTGGTCGTCGCACCGTTGATGCACTTGTAGCCCTCTTCTTGTTGCTCGCCGCCGTCGATCTTCCAGTGCATCGCGTCGACGACATAGTCGCCGTGTACCCGGGGACAGCCGCTGACCACGCAGATCGCGGCCGTCTCGCCCGGTTGCTCGGTGCAGTTCACGTCGAGACCGTTGGGGAGCGCACCGGCGGGTGCCGGTGCCCATAGCGGGAAGCTCGTCATCGCGGCAATAACGGCGACACGCGTCGAATACCGTGCTCGCTTGCTCATTTGCGGCCTCCTTGGAGTTTGCTGTCGATCCGATTGGACGTGAATCGAACCTATTGACCACGGCACCTCCGGGAATCAGGGAATTCCCTATACTTCGCGGTCTTTGCCACGGCGGTGGCGGCGGAATCAGCGGATTTGCGGCAGCCCGATAGCCTGGGAGTCGTGCAGTCCTCCGCTAGGGGCCAGTTCCTGGGTCGCCAGGTGGCCGGCGATCGCGCGCTGATCATGGCGATCGTCAACCGCACCCCGGATTCCTTCTACGACCGGGGGGCGACCTTCGGCGACGGCGCGGCCAAGGACGCGGCGCACCAGAAGATCGCGGACGGGGCCGACGTCATCGACATCGGCGGCGTCAAAGCGGGACCCGGCAGCACCGTCGACGCCGACGAGGAGATCGCGCGCGTGGTGCCGTTCATCGAATGGCTGCGCGGCGAATACCCCGACCAACTGATCAGCGTCGACACCTGGCGGGCGAACGTGGCCAAGCAGGCCTGTGCCGCCGGGGCCGACCTGATCAACGACACCTGGGCCGGCGCCGATCCCGGGCTGCCCGAGGTGGCCGCTGAATTCGGGGCGGGGCTGGTCTGCTCGCACACCGGCGGGGCAGTGCCGCGCACCCGGCCCTTCCGCGTCAACTACGGCGTCACCGAACGGGGTGTGGTGGACGACGTCATCGCCGAGGTCACCTCAGCGGCGCGGCATGCCGTCGATGTCGGCGTCTCGCGCGACGCCATCCTGATCGACCCGACGCACGATTTCGGCAAGAACACTTACCACGGTCTTAGTTTGTTGCGCCACGTAAAAGATCTTGTAAATACCGGATGGCCAGTCCTGATGGCCCTCAGTAACAAGGATTTCGTGGGGGAGACTTTAGGTGTCGAACTGACCGAGCGCCTGGAGGGGACGCTGGCCGCGACGGCACTCGCCGCCGCTGACGGCGCCGCCATGTTCCGGGTGCACGAGGTGGGCCCCACCCGACGCGTCCTGGAAATGGTCGCTTCGATCCAGGGCGGGCGTCCACCGAGCCGAACAGTGAGGGGACTGGCATGACCCAGCCAGCGAGTAGCCGGAGGCGGATCGCATGACCCTGTCGCCTGAATTGTCCGCAGAGGGCATCGCTCGACATGCGTGGCTTGCCGAACGCAGCTGGAGCCGGCCGACGTGGACCATCGCCGAGCTCGAGGCCGCCAAGGCCGGCCGGACCGTCTCCGTGGTGCTGCCCGCGCTGAACGAGGAAGAGACCGTCGCCGACGTCATCGACAGCATCAGCCCGCTGCTGGGTGGTCTGGTCGACGAGCTCGTCGTGCTCGACTCCGGTTCCACCGACGAGACGGAACTGCGCGCCATCGAGGCGGGCGCCCGCGTCGTCAGCCGCGAACAGGCCCTGCCCGAGGTGCCGGTCCAGCCCGGAAAGGGCGAGGCGCTGTGGCGCTCGCTGGCCGCCACCAGCGGCGACATCATCGTGTTCGTCGACTCCGACCTGCTCGACCCCGACCCGATGTTCGTGCCCAAGCTCCTGGGCCCGTTGCTGCTCGCCGACGGTGTGCATCTGGTCAAGGGCTTCTACCGGCGGCCGCTCAAGGTCGGCGGCGCCGAAGACGCCAACGGCGGCGGCCGGGTCACCGAACTGGTGGCACGTCCGCTGCTGGCGTCGCTGCGGCCCGAGCTGACGTGCCTGCTGCAGCCGCTGGGCGGCGAATACGCCGGCACCCGGGAGCTGCTGACGTCGGTCGGGTTCGCACCGGGGTACGGCGTCGAGATCGGTCTGCTGATCGACACCTACGACAAGCTGGGCCTCGACGCCATCGCACAGGTCAACCTCGGGGTGCGCACGCACCGCAACCGGCCGCTGACCGAGCTGGCCGCGATGAGCCGTCAGGTGATCGCCACGCTGCTGTCGCGCTGCGGCATCAGCGATTCCGGCGTCGGGCTGACCCAGTTCTTCGCTGACGGCGACGCCTTCACACCCCGCACGTCGACGGTGTCACTGATCGACCGGCCCGCCATGAACACCCTGCGCTGACCCGCCTCGGCGGCGCTTGTCGGTGCCATCCGGCAGGATCGTCGGTGTGACGCTGATTTTGATCTACCTCGTGGTGCTGATCCTGGTCGCGGTGGTGCTGTTCGCCCTGGGCACCGTGCTGTTCGGTCGCAGCGAGCAATTGCCGCCGCTGGCGCGGGGCACCACGGCCACCGTGCTGCCCGCATCCGGTGTCACCGGCGCCGACGTCGACGCCGTCAAGTTCACGCAGACGCTGCGCGGCTACAAGACCAGCGAGGTCGACTGGGTGCTGGACCGGCTGGCGCAGGAGCTGGACTCGCTGCGCGGCGAGCTGACGACGTTGCGCGCGCAGACCGCGGACGCCGAGCAATGACGGCTCCCGACGGCCGGGTTCGGTGCGGTTGGGTCAACATCGGGGAGTCCGCCGACGCGACGCAGTACCGCGACTATCACGACACCGAATGGGGCCGCCCGCTGCGCGGCACGCAGGCCCTGTTCGAGCGCGTCTCGCTGGAGGCGTTCCAGAGCGGCCTGTCCTGGCTGATCATTTTGCGCAAACGGGAGAACTTCCGGGCGGCGTTCCACGGGTTCGACGTCGCCACGGTGGCAGGCTTCGGGGAGAAGGACATCGACCGGCTGTTGGCCGATCCGGGCATCGTCCGCAACCGGGCGAAGATCGAGGCGACCATCGCCAACGCCCGCGTGATCGACGGCGGCCTGGACCTCGATGAGCTGCTGTGGTCGTTCGCGCCGCCACCGCGGCCGCGGCCGGCCGACCTGGCGCAGGTGCCGGCGACCACGCCGGAATCGGTGGCCATGGCCAAGGAACTCAAGCGCCGCGGTTTCCGGTTCGTCGGCCCGACCACGGCGTATGCGTTGATGCAGGCCACCGGGATGGTGGACGACCATGTCGAGGCCTGTTGGGTGCCCCGGCACAGCTTGTCGGAGGCGTGACGGGCGGGTCTTTCACACCCTCGGGTAGCGATAGGGAACAATAGTCATAGTTCAGTTGCAGTTCAGTGCCGTGAGCCGACCCGCGCCAGTGGGTGGCTCCGGCCTTGATCCGGGACCGTGGATGCGGTCCGGGCGCGTGCGGAGGGAGCACCCGATGGCGGCGATGAAGCCCCGGACCGGCGACGGTCCACTGGAAGCAACCAAAGAGGGGCGCGGCATCGTCATGCGGGTACCGCTGGAGGGTGGCGGTCGTCTGGTGGTCGAACTGACCCCGGATGAGGCCGCAGCCCTGGGCGACGAACTGAAGAACGTCACCAGCTAGTTCAGCCGCAGACGCTCCGATAGATGTCGAGCGTCTGCTGGGCGACCTGCATCCAGGAGAACTCCTCGATGCACCGCCGACGGCCGGCCTGCCCGAATGTGCGGGCCTGTTCCGGGTTCCGGACCACCGCGTTGACCGCGTCCGCGAGCCCTGTCTCAAACCTCACCGCGTCTTCGGCGTCGTAGTGCACCAGTAGTCCGGTGGTGCCGTCGTCGACCACCTCGGGAATGCCGCCGACGTCCGAGGCGACTACGGCGGTGCCGCACGCCATGGCTTCGAGGTTGACGATGCCGAGCGGCTCGTAGACCGAGGGGCAGACGAAAACCGTTGCCGTCGCCAAGATTTCCCGGATCTTCTCGAGCGGCAGCATCTCCTGGATCCAGTGCACCCCGGCGCGTGTCGCGCTGAGCTCTTTCACCGCGGCCGCCACCTCGGCGGCGATCTCCGGGGTGTCGGGGGCGCCGGCACACAACACCAGCTGCACGTCGGGGTCGAACTGGTGGGCCGCCGCGATCAGGTGCCCGACGCCCTTCTGCCGGGTGATCCGCCCGACGAACGCCGCGATCGGCCGCGCTGGATCGATCCCCAGCTCGGCCAGGGTCTGACCCGCCTCGACGGGGTACCAGTCGTCGGTGTCGATCCCGTTGCGCACCACGTGCACTCGCGCGGGGTCCAGCTGCGGGTAGGTGGCCAGGACGTCGGCCCGCATGCCGACGCTCACCGCGATGACGGCGTCGGCCGCTTCGATCGCCGTGCGCTCGACCCACGAGGAGATGCGGTAGCCGCCACCGAGTTGTTCGGCCTTCCACGGCCGCCGCGGCTCCAGCGAGTGCGCCGTCAGCACGTGCGGGATGCCGTGCAGCAGCGCCGTGAGGTGCCCGGCCATCGCGGTGTACCAGGTGTGCGAATGCACCACATCCGGCATGGCCGCCGGGCCGGCGAACGCATTGTTGACCATCGCCAGGTCCGCCGACAGCGTCGTCAGGGCCGCGTTGGCCCCGGCGAGTAGCGGATCGGGTTGGGCCACGAAGGCGTCCCGCCGCTGCACCCCCATGCAGTGGACATCGACGTCGCACAGCTTCGTGAGCTGACCGACGAGTTCGGTCACATGCACGCCCGCGCCGCCGTAAACCTCCGGTGGATACTCCCGAGTCATCATCGCCACCCGCATGTCGATGACGTTAACGCGTGCGACGGGTTGGGGCGTATGTCTGGCCGCTTCGGTTGGTGGCTACTAGGTTTGGTGGCATGAGGGAACAGCCGCAGGTGCTGGGAATCGTCTTGGCCGGCGGTGAGGGCAAACGGCTGTATCCGCTGACGGCGGACCGCGCCAAGCCCGCCGTTCCGTTCGGCGGTGCCTACCGCCTCATCGACTTCGTCCTGTCCAACCTCGTCAACGCGCGATACCTGCGAATTTGTGTTCTGACGCAATACAAGTCGCATTCACTGGACCGGCACATCTCGCAGAACTGGCGACTGTCGGGTCTGGCCGGCGAGTACATCACCCCGGTCCCGGCGCAGCAGCGGTTGGGCCCACGCTGGTACACCGGCTCGGCCGACGCCATCTATCAGTCGATGAACCTCATCTACGACGAGGACCCCGACTACATCGTGGTCTTCGGCGCCGACCACGTGTACCGCATGGACCCCGAGCAGATGGTGCGGTTCCACATCGAGAGCGGAGCGGGCGCGACCGTCGCCGGCATCCGGGTGCCACGGGCCGAGGCGTCGGCGTTCGGCTGCATCGACGCCGACGAGTCGGGCCGCATCCGCAGCTTCATCGAGAAGCCCGCCGACCCGCCGGGCACGCCCGACGACCCCGAGCAGACGTTCGTCTCCATGGGCAACTACGTGTTCACCACCAAAGCGCTCATCGACGCCATCCGGGTGGACGCCGAGAACCACGACTCCGATCACGACATGGGCGGCAACATCATCCCGCAGATGGTCGCCGACGGGATGGCGGCCGTCTACGACTTCAACGACAACGAAGTCCCCGGCGCCACCGAGCGCGACCACGGGTACTGGCGCGACGTCGGAACGCTCGACGCGTTCTACGACGCCCACATGGATCTGGTGTCGGTGCACCCGGTGTTCAACCTCTACAACCGGCGCTGGCCCATCCTGGGGGAGTCGGAGCATCTCGCCCCCGCCAAGTTCGTCAACGGCGGCTCGGCGCAGGAATCGGTCGTCGGTGCGGGGAGCATCATCTCGGCTGCGTCCGTACGCAATTCGGTGCTGTCGTCCAACGTCGTGATCGACGACGGCGCCATCGTCGAGGGCAGCGTGATCATGCCGGGTGCGCGCGTCGGGCGCGGCGCGGTGGTGCGGCACGCCATCCTGGACAAGAACGTCGTCGTCGGCCCCGGCGAGATGGTCGGCGTGGACCTGGAGAAGGACCGCGAACGCTTCTCGGTGAGTGCCGGCGGCGTGGTCGCGGTCGGTAAGGGCGTCTGGATCTAGTAGATCCGGGGATTTGTGCACGTTTTTCCGCGGCAGCCGCGGAAAAACGTGCACAGGATCTCCGCTGCAGCCGCTCAAACCGCGGCGTCTCGGCGCTTCCGTCGTCGCAACAGCGCCACCGCTGCCCAGGCCAGCAGCGCCAGCGCGATCAGAACCAGCACCGGCAGCACGATCGCGACGATTACCAGTCCGACGCTGGCCACGTCTTCGACCGTGCTCAGCACGGGAGCAGCGAGGCCGCCGGTGGCGACGTTCGCGACAGGCCGCACCGTCGACTTGGTCAGCGACACCACGAGTGCGGTGACGGCGCCGATCACCACGGGAATCCATTGCCCGGAACTGGCGAACGCGCCCGGATCGGTGACCGCGGCGGTCTGTGCCGCGGTGCCGGAACCGAAGACGATGCCGCCCGACGTCGGTCGCACGAACGTCTGGATGGTGTCGTTGACGCTGTCGAGGGCGGGCACCTTGTCGGCGACGATCTCGACGACCAACAGCACGGCCACGATGCCGATCACCCAGCCGTTGGTCAGCCACGCCCACGGGTGCGGTAGCTCCACGAGGTTGGTGAAGCGTCCCAGTAGGCCCATCGCCAGCAGGGGGATGTAGGCGTTGAGGCCCGACGCGGTGGCCAGACCGAGCCCGGTGAACAGTTCCACTCGTTCAGTCTCCGCGATTTGTGCACGATTTCCCGCGCTGTCCGCGGATTTTCGTGCACAAATCCCGGGGGCCGGCTACCAGACGTAGGGGACCAACCGGTAGCGCACCTTGCGGGTGTAGTCGAGGTAGCCGGGCAACTCGGTGCGCAGCATCTTCTCCTCATCGAAGATTCGGGCCATGAGCGCCGGGGCGGCAGCGAGCACCGGGATCAGCCCCCAGTAGGAGCCCAGTGCCAGCGGGGTCGCGAGCATCATGATCAGGGCGCAGATGTACATCGGGTGCCGCACGATCCCGTACAGACCGGTCGAGATGACCGGCTGATCGGCCTCCACGGAGATACTCGCGCCCGCGAAGTTGTTCTGGATGACGACCCACTGGGCCGCGATCAGGGACACCCCCACGACGACGTTGCCCAGGACCACGACCGCCGTGGGCACGTGGGTCCAGCCGAAGCGCCAGTCGAGGGCACTGACCACACCGGTCCCGACCACCGACGCGAGGATCGCCCAGATGACCACCTTCTGCACCGGTCGGGTCTCGGCCTTCGGGCCGCCATGCATCCGTCGCGCCAACGCTTCGGGGTGTTTGACGGCCAGGTACATGCTCGGGCCCATGGTGGCGATCATGAAGACCGCGATGAAAACCCAAGCCTGCCAATAGTGGATGGTACCGGCCGGCACGCACAGCAACACCGCGAAGAAGACGATGCCCCCGGCCGCCGAGGCGAGTGCCTGCAGAGCGAGTTTCATGATTTCTCCTACCGTAGATCGCGGCGCCGGAAAGCCAAGGCGCCCAGGGTGATCAGAATTGCGTCCAGAACCAGCAGCCACACCAGTGGCGTCGCAGTGAAGCTGCCCGACCCGACCCGCGGGATGTGACTGAACGGGTCGAGGTCCAGTACCCAGTGCGGTGAATTCGCCAGCGAACCAAGCAGATACACCGCGATGAAGCCGACCAGGGCGCCCCACGCCACCGGGGAAAACCGCGGCATCACCCCGAACAACACGGTCGTCACCGCGATCAGGAGCCAGATGGCGGGCAGTTGCACCGCTGCCGAACCCAGCACCAGGGGTAGTTTGGCGGTGATGTCGTCGGCCGCGACGCCGTAGGTCACGCCGGCAAGTAGCCCGGACGTCATCATCGCGACGGTGGTGCCGGCCAGCGCGATCGCCAGATAGCCCGTCAGCCAACGGATCCGGCTCACCGCTCCGGCGAGCAGGGTCTCGGCACGCTGGCCGGTCTCCTCCTGGTGCGGCCGCAGAGCCAGTGATACCGCGAACGCGGCGGCGACCATGCCGAGCATGTTGAAGGCGATCGCGATGAAGGCTTCCTCCAGTGCACTGGTCCCGCCGAGGCGCGTGATGATGTCGCGGGCCGAGCCGCTGCCGCCCAGCTCATCGCCGATACCGTGGACGACGCTGCCGACCAGCAGCCCGTACAGCCCCAGCCCGACGGTCCATACCAGCACCGAACCGCGGGTCAGTCGCCACGCCAATCCCGTTGGGCCATGGAGCATCCCGTTGGCCCGCGGCCGGCCGCGCCGTTCGGCGAACATCCCCGCGCCGACATCGCGGCCACCCTGAAGTTGGTACGCCAGTACCACCAGGGCGACGGTCAGCGTCACGTGCAGCGCCAACACGCCGTACCGGTCGCCGGCATACGGGCGGACCAGCAGTGACCAGCCCAGGGGTGATGCCCAGGACAGCTCGCTACCGCTCGCGTCGCCCACCGCCCGCAGCGTGAACGCGGCGCCGAGGACGCCGAAGGCGGTACCGCGTGCGACACGGGCGCTGGCGGAGAGCTGCGCGGCCACTGCCGCGACGGCGGTGAACACCAGCCCGGAGGCCGCCAGCGCGCAACTGAAGGCCAGCGAACCCGTCACGGGCACATCGGTATTCAGCAGTCCGAGGAAGCCGAGCAACCCGGTGAGCACTGAGCCGCCACCGGTCAGCAGCAGCGCGGCGGTCAGGCTCGCGTTGCGGCCGACGGCCGTCGAGTCGATCAGCTCGGTGCGTCCGGCCTCTTCATCGGCGCGGGTGTGCCGGATCATCGTCAGGATGACGGCGACCGCGATCAGTACGTGGAACATGCCGGCTTTCCAGATTCCGGCAGCGCCCAGGCTGTCGTTGTAGATGTTGCCGTAGATCGCGCGCTGGGCCGGGCTGGCCATGATGCTCGCGGCGAATCCGGCGCGGGCCGCCGCGCTGGGGTAGACGGCCTCGATGCTGCCGATGTACACCGTCGACAGTGGCAGGGACAGCAGCAGCACCCACAGCGGCAGCACGATGCGGTCGGTACGCAGGTAAAGACGAAGCAGCCCAAGGGTTCCGGTGAAGCTGGACGCTCCGGCAGCAGGTCGGGCGGGCCGGGCCGGGCCGTCCAGGACGGCGGTCATGCCCGCACCTGCTCGGGTTCGTGGCGGGCGCGGCCACTGTCGTAGTGCCGCAGGAACAGGTCTTCCAGGGTGGGTGGCTGGCTCACCAGTGAGCGCACGCCGGCGTCGCCGAGTGCCTTGATGACGGCGCCGAGGCTCTCCGATTCGACGCGCGCCGTGAGCGTCCGGCCGTCGAAGAAGATGTCGGAAACCCCTGGGAGATGGTCGATCCGGCCCGGGTTGTTGATCATGTCGGCCTTGATGGTGGTGCTCGACAGGTGCCGCATCGACTCCAGCGTCCCGGTCTCGACGGTCCGGCCGGCGCGGATGATCGTCACCCGCTGGCACAGTCGCTCGGTCTCGGCGAGGATGTGGCTCGACAGCAGCACGGTGGTGCCGCGGCCGGCGGCCTCGGCGACACACTGCTGGAAGATGTTCTCCATCAACGGATCCAGGCCGCTGCTGGGCTCGTCGAGCAGCAGCAGGTCGGCGTTCGAGGCGAACGCGGAGACCAGCGAGACCTTCTGCCGGTTGCCCTTCGAGTACGTACGGGTCTTCTTGGTGGGGTCCAGGTCGAACCGCTCGGTGAGCTCGGCGCGGCGTTTTTCATCGATGCCGCCGCGCATCCGGGCCAGCAGGTCGATGGTCTCGCCGCCGGTCAGCGTCGGCCACAACGTGACATCGCCTGGTACATACGCGATGTGGCGATGCAAGGCCACGGCGTCCGTCCACGGGTCGCCGCCGAGGAGGCGGATCGAGCCGGAGTCGGCGCGGACGAGCCCGAGCAAGATGCGGATCGTCGTGGACTTGCCTGCGCCGTTGGGCCCCAGGAAGCCGTGCACCTCGCCCCGCTCGACTCTCAGGTGCAGTCCGTCGAGCGCCCGGACCGCCCCGAAGTTCTTTGTCAGGGTGTCGATTTCGATGGCGGCGTTCACATTCACTCCTCGGTGGTGGTGACGATGGGCTGGCCTGATTCCTGTTGCGCCAGAAAGGCTTCGTACATGGTCGAATCGACCATGAGGCCCTCGGTGTACAGCTCGAGTGCGGGCACCAGCATGTCCTGCGCGTAGTCGTGCAGCACCTGGCGGTAATCCGTCGGGTTGTCGTGCAGCTGGATATACGTGAGGAGGGCGCCACCGCTGGTCAGGGCCAGGAATCGGGCCCGCGCCTTTGGGTCGTGACTCGGTTTGATGGTGCCGGCGCGGACGCCCTCTTCGAGATAGCCTTCGGTGTTCTCGATCATGTTCTGCCACAAGGACTTCGACAGTTCGCCGCCGGTCTGCAGGGCCTGCATCAGGTAGGCCGTCATGGGCGCGAAGGACTCGATCTCGGCGAGCTGTGCGAACCACGCGCTGGGGCTGGCGTTCTGCATCGACTCGGTCTTGGCGACCCGGACGGTCTCGATGACGTGGGCGTCACACGCTTCGCGCAGCTTCTCCTTGGACCCGAAATGGTGGATCACCAACGCCGCGCTGACCCCGGCGGCCGTGGCGATGCTGCGGACGCTGGCCGAGAAGCCGTGTTGACCGAACTGTTCGATCGCGGCGTCGCGGATTCGGGCGACGGTGGTGAGGTCCTCGACTGAACGCATGTTTAGTACATTAAACACGCGTTCAGTCGGGCGTCAAGGATCTGACCCGTCAAAGACCCGTAAAAATTCGACAGAAACGTCAACCGGCCAGGCGTGCGTGCGCCCGGCTGCCGTTGACCCTGCGGTGAGGCTGCGGCTTACTCGGCCTTTTGCGCCCTGGGTTCAGGGTCAGCGCGAGTCGACGGTGCCCCGGCGTTGACCCTGCGGTGAGGGTGTGGCTTACTCGGCTTTTTGCGCCCTGGATACAGGGTCAACGCGAATGGCCGCTGAACCCTGCGCCTGGCGCACCAGGCAGTCCTAGTCGCGGACCGCGGCCAAGAGCCCGTCGCCGAGCGGCACCAGGACCGGGGTCAGGCGCTCGTCCTCGGCGATGGCGCGAGTGGCCTCCCGCACCGCTGTCACGTCGCGGTCGTTGGCCGACGCGTCGCCGGCGCGGCCGCCGAGTGCGGCGCGGTGCACCACGATCACGCCGCCCGATCGCAGCAGGCGGACGCCCTCGGCGACGAACTGCGGCTGGTCGGCGGGCTCGCCGTCGATGAAGACCAGGTCGTAGGACTCGTCGGCCAGCCGGGTCAGGACTTCCTGCGCGCGGCCCACGATCAGCCGGGTCCGGGACGGTCCGACACCTGCGGCGACGAACGCCTGCTTGGCCAGCCGCTGATGCTCGGGTTCGACGTCGATGGTGGTCAGCACGCCGTCCTCGCGCATGCCGGACAGCAGCCACAACCCACTGACGCCGGCGCCTGTGCCGACCTCGACGACGGCCTTGGCCGATGCGATCTTCGCCAGCACGCTCAGCAGCGCGCCCACGGCCGGGGTGACGGGGTTGGCTCCGCTCTCCTCGGCCCGCTCGCGGGTCGCCGCGGTGATCGGCTCCTCGGTGATGGACCGCTCGGCGTGCTTGACGATGGCCTCGGCTGTGCTCGGCTTGGGTGCAGCGGCCGGTGCGGCAGCGACGGGCTGGGCCGGCGCCTGGGCGGGTGCCGCTGCAGCCGGCTGTGCCGGATCAGGCTGGTTGCTGCCGGCCGAAACCGTCGGGTCATCGGTGCTGGACATGTGCGCAGCGTAACGAACGCCCAGCACGCCGCCGGTCAGTACACGCGCAATAGGGCGGTGGTCTCGGCAGGCCGCGGAACGATCCTGAGCGACGGCGCGCCACGCCCGAGGCGCAAGGTTAAGTTTTGGCGAACTTATAACGGGTATTCGCAGGTCATGGAGCTGGCGCGGGGTTTCTCAGGAAAAGTTCAGTTTGCTCATACATCAACCTCACGAGGGTGGGGAACCGTAATCGCCATGCACGCGAGTGTGAACGATCTGCAAGGCGGTTCCGGACTCCGGCAGTCGCCGGACATCCGCGGAATCGGGAATATCGGACTCCAGGCACCGGTTTCTGCTGATGCGTCATGTGTCAGCGACGCGGAACCTACGGAACTGGAGATTGCCACGACCGCCATGCCGGCCCCCACAAAGCTTGCCCCGACCCACATGTCCCATGTCCCGGTCGCCGAAGCGGAGCTGGATTGGGCTGAAGTCAGCGACGAATTGACCGGCACCGCCGTCTTCGATGCCACCGGCGATGTGGCCACCATGCCGTCATGGGACGAGCTGGTCCGTCAGCACGCCGACCGCGTATACCGGCTGGCCTACCGCCTGTCGGGTAACCCGCAGGACGCCGAAGACCTCACCCAGGAGACCTTCATCCGGGTGTTCCGCTCGGTGCAGAACTACCAGCCGGGCACCTTCGAAGGCTGGCTGCACCGCATCACCACCAACCTGTTCCTGGACATGGTCCGGCGCCGCACCCGCATCCGCATGGAGGCGCTGCCCGAGGACTACGACCGCGTGCCCGCCGACGACCCGAACCCCGAGGAGCTGTACCACGACTCGCGGCTGGGACCTGATCTGCAGGCCGCGCTCGATTCGCTGCCCCCGGAGTTCCGCGCCGCTGTGGTGTTGTGTGACATCGAAGGCCTGTCGTACGAGGAGATCGGCGCGACGCTGGACGTCAAGCTCGGCACTGTGCGCAGCCGGATCCACCGCGGCCGGCAGGCCCTGCGCGAGTACCTCGCCAGCCATCCGGGTGACTACTCCGAGGCGGCCGCGGCCATCTCCGCCAAGTCCGCCTGAGCGTTGTGACGTATCCGTCCCAGGTTGTCGCGCTACATTCAGTAGTAACGGCAACACGGACGAATGCGTGGCGCGGAGAGGAGCTCGGTGATGGTCGACCGGGGACAGTTGTTCCGTCGTGCGTTCTCCTGGCTGCCCGCGCAGTTCGCCTCCCAGACTGACGAGCCCGTCGGCCCTCGGCGGTTCGGGTCCACGGAGCACCTGGCCATCGAGGCCATCGCCGCGTTCGTCGACGGTGAGCTGCAGATGGGTGCGCACCTGCGCGCGGCCCACCACCTGTCCCAATGCCCGGATTGCGCCGCCGAGGTGGATGCGCAGGGTCAGGCGCGGAGCGCATTGCGCGATTCCTGCCCGATCATCGCGCCGAATTCCTTGCTGGGCGCGCTGGCGAACATTCCGAATGACGCATCGGTGCAGTTCGCGGATATCCAGACATCCGGGATCGAAGACCGGGACTTTGCCGATCGGCCGCCGCGGGAACGTCGTCGTCGCCGGTAGGGTTGAGCCTGAATTTTGAGTGACCGCCACGTCCGCTGAGGCGGGTCGGGCAGACAGAGCCAGTAGATGGGGAGTGCAACACCGGTGACGAATCAGGACATGTCCGGCGATCGCCCCCGTCTGGCTCCGCGTCCGGTGACGCGCACCCCGGTGGACCCGGCGTCGCAGCGCGCGTTCGGCCGCCCCGAGGGCTTCGCCGGTTCCTTCCTCGCCGAGGATCAGATTCGCAACCAGGGGGAGTACACCCCCACCAACCAGGCGCCCGATCCCGTGCTCGCCGAAGCCTTCGGCCGGCCCGGTGGCGGCGTCGATTCCCTGCAACGCCACCCCGCCGATGCCGGCGCGCTGGAGGCCGAGGGCAAGGACGACGACGAGGCCGTCGCCGACCCGTGGCGTGATCCGTCGGCCGCGCCGTCGCTCGGCACCCCCGCGCTGCCCCCGCCGCCTCCGGTGGTGGTGTCCGCTCCCGTCGGCAAGCTCGGCGTGCGCGACGTGCTGTTCGGCCGTAAGGTCTCGATGACTGCCCTCGCGGTGCTGGCCCTGCTGTCGTTGGTCATCGGAATACTCGGCGGCGTCGTCGGGCGCAAGACCGCCGAGGTGGTCGAGGCCTTCACCACCTCCAAGGTCACCTTGAAGACCAGTGACGGGGGCGACCTGCCCGAGGGTCGGTTCGCGAAAGTCGCTGCCGCCGTGGCCGATTCGGTGGTCACCATCGAGGCGATGGGGGATACCGACGGATCGCAGGGCTCCGGCGTCGTCGTCGACGGGCGCGGCTACGTCGTGACCAACAACCACGTCATCTCCGACGCGGCCAAGAACCCCAGCCAGTACCACATCTCGGTGGTGTTCAACGACGGCAAGCAGGTGCCGGCCAACCTCGTCGGGCGTGACCCCAAGACCGACCTCGCGGTGCTGAAGGTCGACAACGTCGACAACCTGACCGTCGCGAAGTTCGGTGATGCCGAGAAGGTCAAGGTCGGTGACGAGGTCATCGCGGCCGGCGCCCCGCTGGGCCTGCGCAGCACCGTCACGCACGGCATCATCAGCGCGCTGCATCGCCCGGTGCCGCTGTCCGGCGAAGGGTCCGACACCGACACCGTCATCGACGGCATCCAGACCGACGCCTCGATCAACCACGGTAACTCGGGTGGTCCGCTGATCAACATGAACTCCGAGGTCATCGGTATCAACACGGCCGGAAAGTCGTTGTCCGACAGTGCAAGTGGTCTGGGCTTCGCCATCCCCGTGAACGAGGTCAAGGCCACCGTCGAGATCCTCATCAAGGACGGCAAGATCTTCCACCCGACGCTCGGCCTCAACGCCAAGTCGGCCAGCGACAAGGTCGCCTCTGGCGCCCAGGTCGTGAACGTCGTCGCCGGCAGCCCTGCGGAAAAGGGCGGCATCCTCGAGAACGACGTCGTCGTCAAGGTCGGTAACCGCAAGGTCGCCGATGCCGACGAGTTCGTGGTCGCGGTGCGCCAGCTGCAGATCGGTCAGCCGGCGCCCATCGAGGTGATCCGCGACGGCCGGCACGTCACCCTCACCGTCGTGCCCAACGCAGACACACCGGCCAGCTGATGTTCGGCAACATCGGATGGGGCGAGATGCTCGTGCTGGTCATCGCGGGCCTCGTCATCCTCGGCCCGGAGCGGTTGCCCGGCGCCATCCGGTGGACGGCCGGCAGCCTGAAGCAGGTGCGGGAGTACCTCAGCGGCGCAACCAGTCAGCTGCGTCAGGATCTCGGGCCGGAGTTCGAGGATCTGCGTCAGCCCCTCAGTGAGCTGCAGAAACTGCGCGGCATGACGCCACGCGCGGCACTGACCAAGCATCTGCTCGACGGTGACGACTCGTTCCTCACCGGTGCCTTCGACACCCCCGCGCCGCCGGACCAGACCAAGCCCCTGACCACGCCTGAGGTCAACGGCATTCCGCCCACCCCGGGTGCCCCCGGGGCCGCCCCGCAGCCGGGGACGACGCAGTTCGACCCCGACGCGACCTGATACCGCTAGAGGTTCAGGGCCGGTAAGCGCGCCGGATCGCGGTAGCGGTCCGAATTCTCCGCGATCTCCGCGGCAGGCGGCAGGATTTCGTCCGCGGCGACGTAGACGCCGCCCGCGCGCAGTGAGTCGTCGAGCATCAGCCAGATCCAGCGCGTCAGGTCGGCCACCAGCGCGTCCTGGGTGTCGCGCAGCGGCTGTTCGAGCCAGTGCCCCGCCGCGGTCTCGACGAGGCCGACGATGCCGTACGACAACCGCTCGGCGTCGGCCTGGACGTCGAAGGCCGCCACGTACACCTTGAGCACCGCGGTCAGCAGGTTGGCGATGGTGATCTTGATGTCGGCGAAGGCGTTGAAACCTTCGTCGATGGAGCAGCGCTGCAGGTAGCGGTACAAGTTGGGGTGCTGGGTCAGGAAGTGGACGTGCGCGCTGACGCCGGCCTTGACGATCTGCGCCATGCTGCCCTCGGGCTGCCACACCGGCGCGAGTTCGGCCGTGATCATCTGGGCGGTCCGGTGCGCGACCTCGCGTTGCAGGTCGGCGGCGTCCACGAAGTGCCGATACAGCTTGGTGCGGCTGACGCCCACGTGCGCGGCGATCTGTTCGGTCGACGTCTGGGGCCCGTGTTGCTCGATCACGACGAGGGCAGCGTCGATGAACTCAGCGCGTCTGCGCTCGCGTTGGCCGGCCCAGCGACCGGTGTTGGCACTCGCCATGGCTCCTTGTTTACCTCATGTACCTGGTCGGGAGTTACCTGATGCAGCCAATCAGTGGGAGTCTAGCTATCTAGTGGTACGTGCCGTACCATTTAGCGAACCGCGCCAGTGGGTGGCGCCTTCATGTTCAAAGGGGAACGACGATGGATGCTGTCGCCACTTTTCGCCGGGTTGCCGGTCTGCCGGTCGCGGACACGAAGCTGACGCCCGCGGTCGACTACGGCTTCTTCGGACCCGACTCCGTCACCTGGCGCGTGTGGAGCTACCCGACGTCACTGCTGCTGGGCTTCGCCCGCGCGGTGACCATCGAGCACCTCGACCCGTATCTCGCCGCCGCCGTGGACGCCAGCGGCCAGGTGTATGCCCGCACCCGGCTGCGCTACGACCGCACCATGCAGTACTTCGCGCTGGTGGCCTTCGGTGACGCCGAGGCCGTGCTGGACGCCTCGGAGATCCTGGTCAAGATTCACGGCAAGGCCATCGGCACCGAGCCGATCACCGGCAAGCCGTTCGACGCCAACGACCCGTACTCGCAGCTGTGGATCCACCTGACCGCGTGGCACTCGATCCTCTACACCTACGAGATGTTCGGCCCGGGCAAGCTGACCGAGGCCGAGGAACTGCAGTACTGGGAAGAGTGCGCGCGGGCCGCGGAATTTCAGACCATCAACCCCGACGACGTGCCGCGCACGCGGGAGGGCATCCAGCAGTACTTCGAGCAGTACCGGCCGCAGATGGCCGGCTCCGAGGTGGCCCAGAACATGATGAACTACCTCGTCGACCTGGGTTATCACATCCTGCCCGAGCGGGTGCCGAGCTGGATGCGCCGCGTGTTCAACTGGCCGATGCGCCGGGCCATCATCGCGACCATGCCGAAGTGGATGCGCACCCTCGGCGGTATCCCGCAGAACTACTCGGATGACTTCATCGCCAAGCTCATTGCCCGGCCGTTCCTGCGCGCGGTGTCGAGCATCCCGCGCCTCGAGCTCGCGATCCTGGACTTCACCACGCCGCACACCACGCCGATCGTCGGCCCGACGCTGATGAAGATTCCCGCCCAGAACCCCGTCACGTACACCCCGGCTGAGGCCCGCAAGAAGTGGGGGCGGACCACGCCGTTCGAGCAGTACCAGGCGCTCGTCGCCAAGCGGGCACTCGGCAAGGGCCCCAAGCCGTACGAGCACAACCACAGCGACGCACTGCTGGAATTCGAAGCACACGCCGGCTGATTCCGGCCCATACCGACCGCACCACCGGGAGAATTCAGTACATGACGGACATTGCGTACACGGCCCTGGTGGACCAGGCGCTGGATGAGCTCGCTGAAGGCGAGAAGGCTTGGGCGGCAACCCCTCTGGCGCGCCGGCGACAGATTCTCGACGACGTGCAGCAGCTGGCGGTGCAGCACGGCGCCGAGTGGGTCGACGCGGCGATCCGGATCAAACAACTCAATCCGGAGTCGCCGCTGGTCGGTGAGGAATGGATTTCCGGCCCGTACCCGCTGGCGGCCGGGGCTGCGGCGTTGTCGGCGAGCCTGGCCAAGCTGGAGGCCGGCAAGAGCCCGCTGGACGGTGCGGCCTTCGGCACCGCGGCGGGCCGCACCACGGTGAACGTGTTGCCGCTCAACATCTTCGACAAGCTGCTGCTTTCTGGGTTCAGCGCGCAGGTGTGGCTGCAGCCGGGTGTCAGCCGCGACGAAGCCCTCCGGACCGCCGGTCTGGCGCAACGGGATCCGGGCAAGACCAACGGCATCGGCGTCGTCCTCGGCGCCGGCAATATCACGTCGATCGCCCCGCTCGACACCGTCTACGAGCTGGTCGCCAACAACCGGGTGGTGGCACTCAAGCTCAACCCGGTGACCGATCCGCTGCTGCCGGTGCTGACCAAGGTGCTGGCCCCGTTCATCGCGCTCGGTGCGGTGCGGATTCTCACCGGCGGCGCGGATGTCGGCACCTACCTGGTGCAGCACGACGCGGTGGACCACGTGCACATGACGGGCAGCGCGCTGACCCACGACGCCATCGTGTTCGGCGTCGGCGAAGAGGGTGCCCGGCGCAAGGCCGCGGGCGAGCCGATCCTGCACAAGGACATCACCAGTGAGCTGGGCGGTGTGTCGCCGACCATCGTGGTGCCGGGCAAGTGGAGCAAGGCCGATATTGCGTTCCAGGCCAACCACATTGCCACGCAGCGGCTCCACAACAACGGCTACAACTGCGTGGCGTCGCAGGTCGTGGTGCTGTCCTCCAAGTGGGCGCAGCGCGACGAATTCGTGGCGGCGCTGACCAAGGCGATCGCCGCCGCGCCGAACCGCGCCGCCTACTACCCGGGCTCCGACTCCCGCGTCGCCAGCGCCGAGGCGACGTACCCGAAGGCGCAACGCCTGGGCGACCGCGTGCTGGTGGTGGACCCCGAGGACCGCACCGCGCTGCTCAACACCGAGTACTTCTCGCCGGTGTACGGCGTCGTCGATCTCGACAGTGACGGTGTCGAGTTCCTCCGCGAGGCCACCCGCCTGGCCAACGAGGACTTCGTCGGCACCCTGGGCGTCAACATCGTTGCGGCGCCGGCCACCATCAAGGCGCTGGGCAAGGCCTTTGACGCCATGATCGAGACGCTGCACTACGGCACCGTGGCGGTCAACGCCTGGACCGGCGTCGGCTACCTGACCCCGCACGCCACCTGGGGCGCGTTCCCCGGCCACACGCTCGCCGACGTGCAAAGCGGAATCGGTGTGGTGCACAACGGCTTTCTGATCGAGAAGCCCGAACGTACCGTGGTGCGCGGGCCGTTCCGGCCGTCGCCGCGGTCACTGGTCGGCGGCGAGCTGTCGATCTCGCCGAAGCCGCCGTGGTTCGTCAACAACCGCACAGCGGCCTCCACGGGCCGGCTCCTCACGGCGTTCACGGGCAAGCCGAGCTGGGCCAAGCTGCCCGCGATCTTCGTCTCGGCACTGCGGGGCTGATGGGTTTCCCCGGGGGTCGTTGATCCGAAAAGCCGGTCTGCGGTCAGCCGCAGGCCGGCTTTTCGGATCTCAGAGGCTGACGTAGCTGCCGAAGAGCGCGGTGAGTTCGTCGAGGAACTCGTCGTGGTCGATGGGCGGCTGGTCGAGGACGTAGCGGATGGTCAGGTGCTCCACGGCCCGCACCGCGATCCACACCACGGTGTTCGGGTGTTCGGGGCGTTGGTCCCGCAGCTGCAGGTGTGCGAGCGCGAGTTCGCCGACGCGCTGCTCGAAGTCGACGATCTTGTTGCCAAGGCCGAGGCGCGGTGTGTGCTCGATCATCGCCCGCAGCAGTTCGGGCTGTGCACTCATCGCATCGAGCAGCACGGCGAGGGTCTGGCGCATCGTGTCCAGTTTCGCGGGCTTGCCGACGTGTTCCACCAGATGCGTGGTGACGGTGCGGGCGATCTCGTCGGTGTAGTCGTCGACGATGGCCGCGATGATGACGTCTTTGTTCGGAAAGTACTGGTAGAGCGAGCCGGGACTGATGTCGGCCTCTTTGGCGATGAGGTTGGTCGTCGTGCCGTCGTAGCCGTGCTTGATCAGCACGGTCCGTCCGGCATCGAGGATGCGGGCCACCATCAAACGCGAGCGTTCTTGGCGCGGACTGCGGCGCGGATGCGCGATCGGGCTGCTCATGGGGCACTCACAACGCGAATTGTATGCGAGTAAAAGCTCGTGTCACGCTCTGAACATGGCTTCTCGCAAGGAAAATGCCACGACTGCCAAGGTCGCGGCCGGAACGCATCCCTATGACTACTACTGGCGGCCCGGTGTGCCGCTGCGTCCGGCGCCGCCGCGGCTGCGGTTCGAACCGATGTGGACCTATACCCGCCGGCAGCTGTTCACGCCGTGGATGGAATTCCGTGAGGTACCCCGTTCCACGGCGTGGACCGATCTGTTCGTCGATCACCTGTGGCAGGGCGACGAGCTGATGGACGCCGTCGTCGCCCGGTTCCGCGCGATGGGCATGGCCGACGGTCGCGCAATGCTGGACCGCGCTCTCGACCACGGCATCGAATCGGTACCGAACGCGCCTGCGGAGTTGGTCGCATTGTTCGATCAGCTGGACAACCCGCCGGCTTGGTACGACCCGCAGCAGTGGGAAGCCGGTCGGCGGCTGTGGATCGACGCGTCTCTGGCCGGCAAGGTCGGCATGGTCGCCGGCGATACCTTCGGCACCTTTGTCGGCGACGAGGTGGCATATGCCACCGGGCAGACGGGTCGATTCGTCAGCGATTTCTACCGCCGCAACCTGGAGACCCTGGCCTGGTTTCGGAATATGACGTACCCCGGTGCGCTGGAACGCTGGGCCGAACCGTTCAAAGACACCGTGCGCGTGCGGCTCATGCACTCGCAGGTGCGTGCCGGGTTGCGGCATACCTGGGGTGACGAACAGTTCGCCCATCACGGCAACCCGATCTCCAATGCCATGATGATGAACGCGGCGATCAGTTTCGGCCTGCAGCCCCTGCTCATCGATCATGCGCACGGCCGCACCTGCAGCAGCGCGGATCTCGATGCGGCGCTGATGTACTGGGCCTACATCGCCCACGTCTTCGGGGTGGCGGAGGAACTCATCCCGAGGAATACCGCCGAAGCCATCGAAGCCATGGACTTCACAGTGGCGTATGCCGGTGGCCCGTCGGAATGGACGGACACCATGGTCGGCGCCGCCATCGACGGGCAGAGCGCGGCCGGAAAGGTCAAGCGTGCCTTGGCTACACCGCTGATCGGGCTGCTGGCCTACTACGGCGGTGACGATCTTGCCCACGCGATGGTGCGTGGCACGAGCCTGGCGGACGTCAACCTCAGGCCCTGGATGGGAGTTTCGAAGGTGCTCGTCAATGTCAATGTGGGATTGCGGCGGCTGCTCGACCGTGTCCCCGGCGCAACGGCGCGTGCCGCAGCCCGCGAAAGCGACCTTGCGTTGTGGGGCTCGATGTTGGCTGTCGCCCGGGTCGTGGCTGCCCGCAAGGGAATTCACGGCACCCCCTACGACCACCACAACGAGACCGCCGCCGCGGGCTGCCCGGTTCCGCATCAAGCTGCCGCGAGCTAGTGGAGGCGTTCGACGTCGTCCTGCGCCGGAGCGGTCGCGTGGTCCGAGTGCCACCAGATCAGTCGGTTCTGGAGGCGTTGCTCGGAGCTGGGGTCCGAGTGGACTCCATGTGCCACAACGGTTTGTGCGGCACATGCCAGACGCGGGTCCTGTGCGGCGACATCGACCACCGCGACAGCTTTCTCACCGACGAGGAGCGGGTCGCGGGTCGGTTCATGATGCTGTGCGTCTCCCGGGGCGTGGATGGGACGGAAATCGTGCTCGATCTCTAGCCTGTCGCCTCGGTCTCCAGTCTGCCGCCTCGGTCTCCAGTCCGGAGCTGTGGGCGGAGTTCGTCGGCGCAGCGATCTGGAGAGCGTCGTATTCGTCGCCGCGCCGGCTGCTTACTCGGGCAGCTTCGCCACCTCGTCAGCGGGTGATTTGGTAGCGGGGCCGCGCGGTACCGCCGTCGCGGCACGAGGTGCCGTGGCGAGGTGCCGGTTAGCTTGCGGGACAGTCGCTTTCACTATCGGCGTCCTCACCTTCGGTCGGATACAGCGTCGGGTGGTGATACTGGTTGGTTCTTGGCTGCCCGACGTCCAACAGTGGTGGTGGGGTCCAGTGGGTGCGGCCGTCGGGGCCCATGGTGGTGCTCCAGCCGCCGGTGTCGACCAGCCGGTTATCGCAGCCACAGGCCAGGGTCATGGTGTCAACATTGGTCAGGCCGTCATCGCGCCAGTTGGTGATGTGATGGGCCTGCGAGCGCGAGGCGGGGGCGGTGCAGTTGGGGCGGGTGCAGCCCAGGTCCCGGGCGAACAGGGCCAGCCGTTGCGCGGTGCTGGCGGTGCGCGCGGCCCGGCCCAGATACAGCGGCTGGCCGGTGTGGTCGTCGAAGATGGCGAGGTAGTTATCCGACCCCTGTGCGGCCATCCGCACCAAGTCCTTCACCGGCAGTTTCGTTCCCGTGTGGGTCACAGCGATCCCGGTGCGTTTTTCCAGGTCGGTCACGGTGCAGGTGCCGACCACCGAGACCGGGATCCCATTGTGCTCGCCGAGCATCCCCGAAGTCAGGGCCATGCGGGCCACCCACATCTGCGCATCATGCTGACGCTGGGCCAGAGTGCGGGTGTCGTTGGCGATCTGTTCGACGGTCGGGGTCCCGGAGTAGCAGGGCGTGGCATCAGCCGGGTTGCACATGCCGGGGGCGGCGTACTTGTCGTAGATCGCATCCCAATACGCGCGAGCTTCGGGGGTCAAGGTCCCTGCGACGTCCGAGGTGCCGTCGGCGCGTTGCTTACCGTGGGTGATGCCGCGTCTGCGGTCACGTTCGGTGTCATCGGGTTCGGGGCCGTCCTGGTCGAGTTCGTAGAGCAGTTTGTTGGCCGCGGCCCGCAGTTCCTCAGGGGTCTGGTGTCGCGCCCGGGCCACCAGCGTCTGCTCACTTTGGGTGGTGGTCGCCGGGTCCACCCAGGCGGGCAGGTTCGCCATGAAATTGCCGATGACTTCGACGTGTTCGGTGTTGATCGCCCCAGCGGCTTGAGCCTGCGCGGCTTCTTCCCACACCGGTGGCAACACCTCGCCGGTCAGGCTGGTGCGGGGCGCGAGGTGTTCCATGTCCCGGACCCGGCGGCGGGCTTCCTTGCCGGAGATGTGCAGACGGATCTGCAGGACGTCGGGCCAGTTTTTCCCACCGATGTCTTTCGGGCCGGTTTGTGCGACCAACGCGGCCAGGATGCGGTGGTCCACCGCTTCGGAGGCGCAGCGTGATCGTTCGCGGCGGGACTGTAACTCCAACAACTCCGGCACACTCAACCCGCTGTAATCGAGGTCCGCGACCCGGGCGGCGTCGGCTTCGAGGTCGGCGTAGGCCTCCTCGACGACAGCCGGATCGGTGAATCCCATAAATCGAACACTAGTGCGAACGTCCGACAAATTGCTGTGACGGAAGTGGCTTCAGTTACCTATCGTGACCAGCGTAAACACAGTGACCAAAGTTCTTTGGTATCACCCGCCCGCCGCCTCGGTCGCTGGGGTCCGCGCGGTTCAGGTCGTCATCGTCTGGTCGCCAGACGCTAACCTACGCTACCGTAGGTTACGGTACCGTAGGTTTGTGAAACTCACGATCTGACGCCGACCACCGATGAAGGGATTGACCCATGGATACCCAGGCAGCCGTGCTGTACGAGCTGGAGCCCGTCGTCGCGCAGAACCTCGACCGGCACCTCAAGATGGCGAAGGAATGGTTCCCGCACGACTACGTGCCGTGGAGCCGCGGGCGGGACTTCGCGTTCCTCGGTGGCGAGGACTGGCGGCCGGAGGACTCGCCGCTGGACCCGGTCGCCAAGACAGCCCTGACCGTCAACCTGCTGACCGAGGACAACCTGCCGTCATATCACCGTGAGATCGCCACCCGCTTCTCTCGAGACGGCGCCTGGGGCACCTGGATCGGGCAGTGGACGGCCGAGGAAGGTCGCCACAGCATCGCGCTGCGGGACTACCTGGTGGTCACTCGCGGCGTCGATCCCGTCGCGCTGGAACGGCTGCGCATGGAGCACACCGTCGCCGGCTACGACGCCGGGGAGCGCAGCGCGCTGTCGGTGCTGGCCTATGTGTCGTTCCAGGAACTGGCCACCCGCGTCTCGCACCGCAACACCGGTCGGGCCTCGGGCTGCCCGCTGGCTGACCAGCTGCTGGCGCGGATCGCGGCCGACGAGAACCTGCACATGGTCTTCTATCGCAACCTGATGTCCGCGGCGCTCGACATCGCGCCGGATGACGCGATGGTTGCCATCCGTGACGAGGTCATCAACTTCGCGATGCCAGGTCTGGGCATGGCCGACTTCGCGAAGAACGCGCTCACCATCGCCAAGGCCGGCATCTACGACCTGCGCATCCATCACGACGACGTGCTGGTGCCGGTGCTGCGCTTCTGGAACATCTTCGAGCGCAACGATTTCGGTCCGCTCGGTGAACGCGCTCGCGAGGAACTGATCGGGTTCCTGGGCATGCTCGACGAGCGTGCGCGGTTCTACGAGGAGAAGCGCAAACTGGCCGCCGTGGCGGGTTGAGTGCTATCCGGGGAGCCGGATCACCTGGGCGGCGTAGGCCAGGCCCGCGCCGTACCCCAGGAGTAGGGCAACGCTGCCCGGCTTTGCCTCGCCGGTGTCCAGCAGGGTGTACATCGCGAGCGGAATCGAGGCGGCCGATGTGTTTCCGGCGTCCTGAATATCTTGGGCGACAACGGTTTCCGGACTGAGTCCGAGCCCCTTGGTGAGCAGCTCGTTGATCCGGCCGTTGGCCTGGTGGGGGATGAACACGTCGATGTCGTCGACCGTCAGGCCCGCGGCCGCGATGGCGCGCTTGCCGACGTCGACCATCTGGAAGGCTGCCCAGCGGAAGACGGTCTGGCCCTCCATGCGCAGAAAAGGCCTTGGGCCGGAAGGGTTCTCGGTGTAGTCGATCCAGCTGAGATCCTGCACGATGGCACTGGACTGCTCGCCGTCGCTGCCGGCGACGGTCGGCCCGATGCCCTGCTCCTCGGTGGGTCCGACGACCACCGCGGCGGCGCCGTCGGCGAAGATGAAGGCATTGCTGCGATCGGTCATGTCGATGGCGTCGGACAGCTTCTCCGAGCCCACCACGAGGATCCGGTTCGCGCTACCGGATCGGATCATGTCGGCGGCCACGCCCAGTGAGTAGCCGAATCCGGCGCAGCCCGCGGCGATGTCGAACGCCGGAATGCCCTGTGCGCCAATCTCGGTGGCGACCTGCGGTCCGCACGGTGGGGTGTTGCGGAAGTTGGTGCTGGTGGCCACGATGACGGCGTCGATGTCCGAGCCGGACAGCTCCGCGGCGGCACAGGCGCGGCGTCCGGCCTCGCACGCCATCGTGACCGCGGACTCGTCGGGACCGGCGAAGCGCCGGTTCTTGATACCGGTGCGGGAGTAGATCCATTCGTCCGACGACTCGATGGTCTGACAGATCTCGTCGTTCGTGACAACGCGGCCCGGGCGGTAGGCCGCCACGCTCAGCAGGCCGACGTTCTGTGCGCCGCTGCGCGTATGGATATGTGTCACTTGAGGTTTCCTGTCGGACGGTGGAGGGGTCAGCGCCCGGCCGGGTCGAGCCCGAGCGACATACCGGCCAGGCCGCGCTTGCGGCTGGACAGTTTGTCGGCGACACCGCGCAGTGCTTTTCCGGCCGCCGAGTCGGGATCGGACAGCACCAGGGGCACACCGGTGTCGCCGGCGCTCACGAGCTGCGGGTCCAGTGGGACCTGACCCAACAGCGGAACCTCGGCACCGACTGTGCGCGTGAGGCTTTCGGCGACCTGTGCGCCACCGCCCTCGCCGAACAGCTGCATCGTGGTGCCGTCGGGCAGGGTCAGTCCGGACATGTTCTCGACCACGCCGACGATGCGCTGACGGGTCTGGACCGCGATGGCGCCGGCGCGCTCGGCGACCTCGGCAGCAGCCATCTGCGGTGTGGTGACGACGAGGATTTCGGCGCCGGGGATCAACTGCGCCACCGAGATGGCGATGTCGCCTGTGCCGGGCGGCAGGTCGAGCAGCAGAACGTCGAGGTCACCCCAGTACACGTCGGCCAGGAACTGCTGCAGCGCTCGGTGCAGCATCGGCCCGCGCCACACCACCGGGGTGTTGCCCTGGGTGAACATCGCGATGGAGATGACCTTCACATCGTGCGAAACCGGCGGCAGGATCATCGAATCCACCTGGGTGGGGCGATCCTGCACGCCCATCATCCGAGGCACTGAGTGGCCGTAGATGTCGGCGTCGAGCAGGCCGACCGACAGGCCCTTGGCGGCCAGGGCGGCGGCCAGGTTGACCGTCACGCTGGACTTGCCGACGCCACCCTTGCCCGACGCCACGGCGTACACCCGGGTCAGCGAGCCGGGCTGGGCGAACGGGATGACTGGTTCCTTGTCGTCGCCGCGCAGCAGCTTGCGCAGCTCGGCGCGCTGCTCGTCGTTCATCACGTCGAGGGTGACCTTGACGGCCCCGGTGCCAGGCACGTCGGTGACGGCCGCGGTGACCCGATCGGTGATCTCGGTTTTCTTCGGGCAGGCCGACGTGGTCAGGTAGATCTCGACGTGCACCGCGCCATCGGACTCGACCGTCACGTCCTTGACCATGCCGACCTCGGTGATCGGACGGCGCAGTTCAGGATCGACGACTTTGCCCAGTGCGGCGCGCACGGCGGCTTTCAGCTCAGCAGACATTACCCGCGAGTTTATAGCTGCCGGTCAGCGTACCGGCAGCTGGTCACGGTAGGACGGGAAAGGCGGGCGGCGGCGGACCCATGACTTCCGCGGGCGGCGGACCGGCGGGAGGCGGTGCTGCCGGGACTGCTGCGGGACCGGGCGCGGGTCCCGGTGCGGCGCCGACCGGGCCGGCGGCCGGAGTGCCGACGCCCACCGCGGTGACCGGAATGGGCCCAGGGAGAGTCGGTGCCGGCGCGACGGGCGCGGGCGGCGGCGCCTGCGGCAGCAGGAACGGCGGCAGGTTGAACGGGTTCGGCGCGGGTGCGTCCAGTGCAGGGGCATCCGGGGCGGGGATGGGCACCGCGCTCGGCGCCGGGCCGCCCTGCAGGCAGAACACCGCGCAGTTCTGTTTCGGTTCGGCCGGGCCGGGCAGCGGACCCATGCGGCCCATCTGCAGCGCGGGCGTCATCGCCAGCGGATCGTCGGACGGCAGGCCCATCGCGTTGATCGGCAGTCCCGGCCCCAGTCCCTCGGGGTTGTCCAGGTGCTGGTCGCCGATGGCGGGCGGCGGGCCGACGATCGGCGGCAGGTCGACCGGGGCGATACCGGTGACATAGGCCTTGGCCCAGCCGAGCACGTTCTGGGCGTAGGGCATCGAGTTGTTGTAGCGCAGGATCGCGGTCAGCACCTGGGACGGATCGCGCAGGTTCAGGCCACCGCTGCAGAGGTAGCGGGCCGCGGCCAGCGAGGCGTCGTAGACGTTCTGCACGTCGGGCTTGCCGTCGCCGATGGCGTCCGCGGCATACCGGGCCCAGGTGCCGGGCAGGAACTGCATGGGTCCCAGCGCCCGCGCGTAGGTCACCCGCCCGGCCGAGATGCTCTGCACGATGACTTCGTTGCCGGCCAGCGTGCCGTCGAGGACGGGCCCGAGGATCGGGGTGAGCGCGGTGCCCCGCGCGTCGGTGGCGCCGCTGTTGGCGTGTCCGGACTCGATGCGGCCGATACCGGCCAGCAGGTTCCAGCTGATCCCGCAGCCCGGTGCGTTGGTCGCCATGATCTTCTCGGCGGTGCGGTAGGCGTTGAGGACGACCGGCGGGATCCGCAGCCCGCCGGGCGCCATCACCAGCGACGCCGGCGGTGGCGAGAGCGCGGTGGTGGGGTCCATGTGCAGCGCGCGCGGAATCTGATCGGACGCGACGACCGTCATACCGGCCCGGTTGCGGGGACCGGGCGTGGTGGGGGTGACGGCCGCCAGCGGCGTGACGCCCGTGGTGGCACTGTTGTGCGCGGTTGTTTGCCGAGTCGGCGCCGAACCGCCGACGGCAAGCATCAGGACGAGCGGCGCGACGACCGCGACACCGGCCAGCGGCCGGCGCAGCGCCTTGGCGATCTGCCGGCGACGGCCGGGTGCGGTTTCGGCAACCACGTCGGTGTCGTCGTCGACGGCGGCGTCGTAATCCTCGATGGCATCGTCGACCAGCGCGGAGTCGCCGGAAAGTGCGTGGGATTCGGTAGTAGGCGCAGCGTTGTCCGCGAAATCAGCGGTGTCGCCCCCGTTGTGCACTAAGCCATCCTATGAAAGTGGAATACCGGAGTGACCCCGGTGACCTGTGTTGTGATCCAAGTCACCATACCTACTCTGCGGTCGGTTGTCGTAGCAATGATTCCGGAGAATGGAATCTCTTATTCGGCCGCGGTGGCGGAGTCGGCGGAGTCGGCCGGGGTGCCGCTGAGAGCGTCGTCTTCCTCGGCCGGCGGCCGGGTTTTTCCGGCCTTGCGCTTGCCGGATCCGCCCTTGCCGCCGTTCTGCTGAGCAATCAACGTCCGTAGCTCATCGAGTTCGCGGCGGAGGTAGTCGCGGGTCGCCACCTCGCCGACGGCCAGTCGCAGCGCGGCCAGTTCGCGGGCCAGGAATTCGGTGTCGGCCTTGGTCTGGGCCGCGCGCCGGCGGTCCTCTTCGAGCGACACGCGGTCCCGGTTCTCCTGGCGGTTCTGCGCCAGCAGGATCAGCGGCGCGGCGTACGCGGCCTGGGTCGAGAACGCCAGGTTCAGCAGGATGAACGGATAGGGGTCGAATTGCAGGCTGATCGCGATCAGGTTGAAGGCGATCCAGATGACCACGATCACCGTCTGGATGAGCAGATATTTGCCCGTGCCCAGGAACCGGGCGATCGACTCACTGAACTGGCCGACGGCCTCGACGTCGACCCGCGGGGTCAGCCGGAAACGGGATGTACGCGGGATGTCCAGGCGCTGCCGCGCCGAAGGCTCGCTCACCGGCCTGCTCCCGAGATGTTGTCAGTGATGGCCTGCGTCGAGTCCGGCCCCGGTTCGTCGGCGCTGCGCCAGCCGGTGGGCAGCAGGTGGTCCAGCAGGTCGTCGACGGTGACGGCGCCCAGCAGATGGTTCTCGTCGTCGACCACCGGCGCGGACACCAGGTTGTACGCGGCGAAGTAGCGCGTGACCTCGGCCAGCGAGCTGGTGGGGGACAGCACCGGCAGGTCTGTGTCGAGGATTCCGCCGACCTGGGTGGCCGGTGGTTCGCGCAATAGCCGTTGCGTATGTACCAGGCCCAGATACCGTCCGGTCGGCGTCGCGGTCGGCGGCCGGGTCACGAACGTCATCGACGCCAGGGCCGAGGTCAGCTCCGGATCACGGACGCGGGCCAGCGCCTCGGCGACGGTGGTGTCGGGGGTGAGCACGACGGGCTCGGGCGTCATCAGACCACCGGCGGTGTCGGGGGAGTGCTGCAGCAGTCGACGCACCGGCTCGGAGTCCTCGGGGTCCATGCGGTCCAGCAGCACGGCGGCCCGGGTGGCGTCGAGCTCGCCGAGCAGGTCGGCGGCGTCGTCGGGGTCCATCTCTTCAAGCACGTCCGCGGCGCGCTCGGTGCCCAGCTGGTTGAGCAGCTCGGCCTGCTCGGGTTCGGAGAGTTCCTGCAGGATGTCGGCCAGGCGGTCGTCGTCGAGGGCCTTGACGACTTCGTGCCTGCGCTTGACCGGCAGGTCGCGCAGGGCGTCGGCGACCTCGACGGGACGCTGCCCCTCGAACTGCTCCAGCAGTTGCGCCACACCCTGTCCCGGCAGCGCGAGCGCCGACGGCGTCAGCCCGGTGACGTTCTTCCAATCGACGACGTGCACCGTGGTGCGCCGGCCCAGGCGGCGGTGGCGCACCGCGACGCGAGTCACCAGCCAGTCACGCGACCGGGCCTGCTCGATCGCGAGGTCGACCACGACGACGTCGATGCCGGCGAGCTGTTCGAGTTCCGGGTCGGTCACGCGGACGCGGGTGTCCAGAATCTGCCCGAGGACAAGGGCCTCGCCGGGGCGCTGTTCGAACCGGCGCAGCGAGATGGTCGCTCCCGTGAGGGTGACGGAGTTGTGCTCGATGGACGTCACCCGCAGGATCGGGACGAAAATCCTTCGGCGCGTGGTCAGTTCGACCACGAGGCCGAGCACCCGCGGTTGCTGGCGGACGATGCCCATGCTCACGACCACGTCGCGGACCCGGCCGACCGACTCTCCGTCGGGGCCCAATACGACCAACCCAGCGAGTCTTGCCACGTAGACCCTGTTGACCGCCACCATGCTCCACAGGGTAGAGAGTGGGGTCGTGGAGAACCTGTATCGGCCCCGCCGTACATGCCTGTCGGTCCCCGGTAGTAGCGACAAGATGATCGCCAAGGCCAAGACGTTGCCCGCCGATCAGGTGTTCCTCGACCTCGAGGACGCGGTGGCGGCCGACGCCAAGGCCGCGGCGCGAACCCGGGTGGCGCAGGCGTTGTGCGAGTCGGGCTGGGCGGGCCAACTGCGCGGCCTCCGGGTCAACGATTGGACCACACCGTGGACGTACGCCGACGTGATCGAGGTCGTCACCGCGGTGGCGCGCGGTGGCGGCGAGCTTGACGTCATCGTGCTGCCGAAGGTCAGCGACGTCTCGCACGTGCAGGCGCTCGATCTGTTGTTGACGCAGCTGGAGCGCACCCACGGACTGCCCGTCGGCCGTATCGGCATCGAAGCGCAGATCGAGGATGCCAAGGGGCTCGTCAACGCCGACGCCATCGCCGGCGGACCGCGGGTGCAGGCCCTGATCTTCGGGCCGGGCGATCTGATGGCGAGCCTCAACATGCGCACCCTGGTCGTGGGGGAGCAGCCCGTCGGTTACGGCGTCGGCGATGCCTATCACCACGTGCTGATGACGATCCTGGTGGCAGCGCGGGCGCACGGCATCAACGCCATCGACGGCCCGTACTTCAAGGTGAAGGACACCGAGGCGTTCACGCGCGTCGCCGGGCAGACCGCGGCGCTGGGGTACGACGGCAAGTGGGTCCTGCACCCTGATCAGATCGCCGCCGGGAACGAGATCTTCAGTCCGCGGCAGGCGGACTACGACCATGCCGAGCTGATCCTCGAGGCCTACGAATGGCATACCTCGCAGGCCGGCGGCGCCCGCGGCGCGGTGCTGCTGGGCGACGAGATGATCGACGAGGCCAGCCGCAAGATGGCGCTCGTGATCGCGGGCAAGGGCCGCGCCGCCGGCATGACGCGCACCGGCGAGCGGTTCACGCCGCCCGCATGAGCGGGCCGGCTAGCCGCCGAGGATCAGGACGACCAGAAACAGGTTGAGCAGGAACGCCAGGGCGCCGCACACGATGCCGATGACGGCCAGCAGGCTCCCGCGGGTGCCGCTGCCGGGGATGCGCTCGTAGGCGACCACCCCGAGCCCCACACCGATGAGCGCCACGGGGCCGAACACCACGCCGGCCAGCGCACACACGACCGACCCGACCGCCAGCCGGTTCACCCGCGCGCCGATCACAAGGTCGGGTCTTGGCGTGAGGCCCAGTCGACCAGCACCACGAAGCCGACGAGGCCGACGATGAGGGTGATGGCACCGATGACGATGCCTGCGATCGCCATGTTCCTGCCGTTGGTCTGCGGCCGGCCTTTGCTCTGTGCCAAGGCGACGATGCCCAGGATGATGCCGAGCAGCGAGCCGGCCGGGCCGAACACGAAGCAGATGAAGTAGAGCGGCAGTGCGATGAGCGAACTCACCAGTGACCCGATGGCCATGCCGTCGCTGGACCGCGGCGCCGGGTACGACGAGTACAGCGGCGGCGGCAGGTAGCCGGCCGGCGGCGGGAATCCCGGTGCCGGTGGGAACCCCGGTGGCGGTGGGGGCGTCACCGGTGGCGGTGGGCCGTACGGACCGGCGGCCGGGGTGCCGTAGAAGCCCGGCGGCGGGCCGGGAGGTGCGGGAAACGGACCCGTCGGCGGCTGCGGTGGGGCCTGTGACACGGGCGCGGGCGGGCCCTGCTGCCACGGCGCGGAGGTGGGCCTGGGATCTTCGATCGCGGGGTACTCGTACACCGGGTAGTCGCTGGTCGTTTCGGCATCGGTGCCGGTCGGCCGGGGCGCGGAACCGGCCGGCCCCGACGGATCCCAGGAGGGTGGGCCCGACTGCCCGCCCGGACTTGTCATGCCGACCAACCTAGCGCACGAGTTCATGGCATCGTGGTAGCCGAAACGCGTTCCGAGGCGAGTGACAGGAGACCAGGGGAATGACGAATCCGCTGCAGCCCGACCGGACGCCGGGCCCGGGTGGACAGCCCGGATTGCCGACTCCGCCCAAGGGCTGGCCCATCGGTTCGTACCCCACCTACGCCGAGGCGCAGCGCGCCGTCGATTACCTGTCAGACCAAGAGTTTCCGGTGCAGCACGTGACCATCGTGGGCGTCGACCTGATGCAGGTGGAGCGCGTCACCGGGCGGCTCACCTGGCCGCGGGTGCTGACCGGCGGCATCCTGACCGGCGCGTGGCTGGGTCTGTTCATCGGACTGGTGCTCGGGCTTTTCGGCACCAACGCGTGGGGCTCGCTGCTCACCGGCCTGATCGCCGGCATCTTCTTCGGCTTGATCACCTCGGGCGTGCAGTATGCGATGTCGCGCGGCACAAGGGATTTCAGCTCCACCATGCAGTTGGTCGCGGGCCGCTACGACGTTTTGTGTGATCCGGTGTGTGCCGAACAGGGCCGCGACCTGCTGGGCCGACTGTCGCTGTAGTGGCCGGCGGCCCCGCCGCCTGGTCGGCTCCTGACGTCGCCTCCGAGGAACACGATGGGCTCCTGACGTCGCCTCCGAGGAACACGATCGGCTCCTGACGTCGTCGATATGTTGCACGGCACACCTTCTGCGCTCTACGGTTTGCGCGCGGGAGGTTCCCGTGAGACAGGAGGCGTCCGTGGTGCGCGCGGGAAAGCTGCGGGCTGCGCTGGCAGCGGGTGCGGCGGCGTGCACGGCCGCCACGTTGGTCTCCGCCTGCGGTTCCGGTGCGGGCGGCACCGTCGTCAGCGTGTACACGTCGGCCAATGAGAAGGCGACGTTCTCGGCCCTCGCCAGGCGGTGCAACGCCGAACTCGGCGGCCGCTTCAGCATCAAGCAGGTCAGTCTGCCCAAGGGCGCCGACGATCAGCGGCTGCAACTGGCGCGCCGGCTGACCGGCAACGACAAGAACCTCGACATCATGGGTCTGGACGTGGTGTGGACCGCGGAGTTCGCCGAGGCCGGCTGGGCCGTGCCGCTGTCCGACGACCCGGCCGGAAAAGCGGAAGCCGACGCCGCCGACGACACCCTGCCCGGACCGCTCAAGACCGCGCAGTGGCAGGGCCGGCTGTTCGCCGCGCCCATCACGACGAACACCCAAATGCTCTGGTACCGGGCCGATCTGATGCCCGAAGCGCCGGCCACCTGGGACGACATGGTGGCGCAGGCGACGCGGTTGCATGCGGCCGGGGGGCCCAGCTGGATCGCCGTGCAGGCCAAGCAGTACGAGGGTCTGGTGGTCTGGTTCAACACGTTGCTGACCAGTGCCGGCGGCAGCGTGCTGTCCGACGACGGCAAGACCGTCACCCTGACCGACACCCCCGAGCATCGGGCCGCGACCGTCAAGGCGCTGCAGGTCATCAAGTCGGTGGCCACCGCACCCGGCGCAGACCCGTCGATCACCCAGACCGACGAGGGAACGGCGCGGCTCGCGCTCGAGCAGGGCAAGGCCGCGCTCGAGGTGAACTGGCCGTTCGTGCTGCCGTCGCTGCTGGAGAACGCGGTCAAGGGCGGCGTGCCGTTCCTGCCGCTCGACGAGCACGCGGAGCTCAAAAGCGCCATCAACGACGTCGGCACCTTCGCGCCCGACGATGCGCAGTTCACCACCGCCTACGACGAGAGCAAGAAGGTGTTCGGCTTCGCGGATTACCCAGCGGTGCAGCCCGGGGTGCCGGCCAAGGTCACCATCGGCGGGCTGAATCTTGCTGTGAGTAAGACCAGTACGCACAAGGCCGAGGCCTTCGAGGCCATCCGGTGCATGCGCAGCGCCGCCAACCAGCAGTTCACGTCAGTGGAGGGCGGGCTGCCCGCGGTCCGCGCGTCGCTGTATGACGATGCCAAGTTCCAGGCCAAGTACCCGCAGTACGCGGTGATCCGACGCCAGCTCGCCGATGCCGCGGTGCGGCCGGCCACGCCGCAGTATCAGGCGGTGTCGACGCGGATTTCGGCGACGCTGGCCCCGATCACCAAGATCGACCCGCAGCGCACCGCCGACAAATTGGCCTCCGAGGTGCAACAGGCGGTCGACGGCAAGGGGCTGATCCCGTGAGCCGTGGAACCGCCGACAGGCGCCTCGCCTATGCGCTGGTCGCCCCTGCCGTGCTGGTGATGCTGGCGGTGGCCGCGTATCCCGTCGGCTACGCGGTGTGGCTGAGCCTGCACCGGGACAACCTCGCGGCGCCGGCGGAGACCCGGTTCGTGGGTCTGGACAACTACGCGACGATCCTCAGCGACCACTACTGGTGGACGGCCTTCGTGGTCACGCTCGGTATCACGGTGGTGTCGGTGGCCATCGAGTTCGTGCTCGGCATGACGCTGGCGGTGGTGATGCACCGGACCGTCTTCGGCAGCTCGGTGGTACGCACCGCCATCCTCATTCCGTACGGCATCGTGACCGTGGCCGCTTCCTACAGTTGGTATTACGCGTGGACGCCGGGCACCGGCTACCTCGCGAATCTGCTGCCCACGGGCAGCGCGCCGCTGACCGAACAGCTGCCGTCGCTGGCCATCGTGGTGCTCGCCGAGGTGTGGAAGACCACGCCGTTCATGTCGTTGCTGCTGTTGGCCGGGCTGGTGCTGGTACCCCGGGACCTGCTCGACGCCGCCCAGATGGACGGCGCGGGCCGCTGGCAGCGGTTCGCCAAAGTCACTCTGCCGCTGATGAAACCGGCGATCCTCGTGGCCCTGCTGTTCCGCACGCTGGATGCGTTCCGCATCTTCGACAACATCTACGTGCTCACGGGCGGCACCAACAACACCGGCTCGGTGTCGATTCTGGGTTACGACAACCTGTTCAAGGCGTTCAACATCGGCCTGGGATCGGCGATCAGCGTCCTGATCTTCGCGACCGTGGCGATCATCGCGTTCATCTACATCAAGATCTTCGGTGCCGCGGCGCCCGGTGCGGAAGCCGAGGTGCGGTGACATGAGCGATCAGACACGTGGCGGCCGGTTGGCCGGCTGGGGCGCGGTCAACGTCCTGGTGGTGGTCTACGCGCTGCTGCCGGTGCTGTGGATCTTCTCGCTGTCACTCAAGCCGACGTCAACGGTCAAGGACGGCAACCTGATTCCGCGTCAGGTCACGTTCGACAACTACAAGGGCATCTTCACCGGCGGCGGCTTCGGCTCGGCACTGATCAACTCGATTGGCATCGGGCTGATCACCACCGCCATCGCGGTGACGATCGGTGGCATGGCGGCCTATGCCGTGGCCCGCCTGGACTTTCCGGGTAAGCGACTGCTGGTCGGCCTGTCGTTGCTGATCGCGATGTTCCCGCAGATCTCGCTGGTGACACCGTTGTTCAACATCGAGCGCACCGTCGGGCTGTTCGACACGTGGCCGGGTCTGATCCTGCCGTACATCACCTTCGCGCTACCGCTGGCGATCTACACCCTGTCGGCGTTCTTCCGGGAAATCCCTTGGGATCTGGAGAAGGCCGCCAAGATGGACGGTGCCACGCCGGGGCAGGCCTTCCGGAAGGTCATCGCGCCACTCGCCGCACCCGGCATCGTCACGGCAGCGATCCTGGTGTTCATCTTCGCCTGGAACGACCTGCTGCTGGCGTTGTCTCTGACCGCCACCCAGCGTGCCATCACGGCGCCGGTGGCGATCGCGAACTTCACGGGCAGTTCGCAATTCGAGGAGCCGACCGGATCCATCGCCGCCGGGGCGATGGTCATCACGGTGCCCATCATCATCTTTGTTCTGATCTTCCAACGACGGATCGTCGCTGGCCTGACGTCCGGTGCGGTGAAGGGGTAGTTCATGGCCGAAATCGTTCTGGAGAACGTCACCAAGAGTTACGACGGCGGCGCAACGGCCGTGCAGGACCTGTCGCTCACGATCGCCGACGGTGAGTTCCTGATCCTGGTCGGGCCGTCGGGATGCGGAAAGTCGACGACGCTCAACATGATTGCGGGCCTGGAGGACATCAGCTCCGGCGAACTGCGCATCGGTGGCGAGCGGGTCAACGAGAAGGAGCCCCGCGACCGGGACATCGCGATGGTGTTCCAGTCCTACGCGCTCTACCCGCACATGACGGTGCGGCAGAACATCGCGTTCCCGCTCACTCTCGCGAAGATGCCGAAGGCCGAGATCGCGGCCAAGGTCGAGGAGACCGCGAAAATCCTTGATCTGACGGCACTTCTGGACCGCAAACCCGCCCAGCTGTCCGGTGGCCAGCGTCAGCGTGTGGCGATGGGACGCGCCATCGTGCGCAGCCCCAAGGCCTTCCTGATGGACGAGCCGCTGTCCAACCTGGACGCCAAGCTGCGGGTGCAGATGCGTACCGAGATCGCCCGCCTGCAGGCCCGCCTGGGCACCACCACCGTCTATGTCACGCACGACCAGACCGAGGCGATGACGCTAGGGGACCGGGTGGTGGTGATGAGCGGCGGTGTCGCACAACAGGTCGGCACCCCCGACGAGCTGTACAACGAGCCGGCGAACCTGTTCGTCGCCGGCTTCATCGGCTCCCCGTCGATGAACTTCTTCCCGGCCACGCGGACCGACGTCGGCGTGCAGCTGCCTTTCGGTGAGGTCACCTTGAGCGACGAGGCCCGTGCGGCGCTGGACCAGCAGCGGCCGTCGGCCGACCTGATCGCGGGGGTGCGTCCCGAGCAGTTCGACGACGCTTCGGTGATCGACGCCTACGCGCGCATCCAGTCGCTGACATTCGAGGTCGACGCCGAGCTGGTGGAATCGCTCGGCGCGGACAAGTACGTGCATTTCCGGCTCGAGGGCGCCGGCGCTCAAGCGGCCCAGCTGGAGCAGCTGGCCGACGACACCGCCGATGCCGGATCGGGCGAAAAAACCTATGTGGCAAGGGTTTCGGCCAAGTCGGCCGCGACCGCGGGGAGCCGGGTCGAGCTGGCCCTGGACACGTCCAAGCTCACCCTGTTCGACCCGGCCACAGGTCGCAACCTGTCATTGGCGCAGTGACCGACGTTCTCGGCGCGGTCCGTGCCCGTCTGACAACGCATTTCGCCGGCCGTGGCAGCAGCGCCGAGCCGGTGGGTGCCAGTGTCACCTTCCTCGGCGCCGACCCTATCGAGGTGCTGCGCTACGGGCCGACCGACGGCGACGTGTATCACTATGCGTCGCTGGGCTGTTCGCGCTATCCCATGACGGATCCGATGGACATGGTGGCCGACGGGGTCAGCGGTCCGCGGGCGGAGGCGGTGCTGTCCCTGCGCGGGCCGACGCCGACGGCACTGGCCCGCTCGATCGCGGTGCTGGCATCGGCGCCGGCCGTCGAAGGCCTGATCCTGGAACCGGATGCGCTGATCGATCTGCAGCAGCCGGTCTGGCAGGGAGCGGCCTTCACCGCATTCCTGTTGGGCGCCAGCGAGATCGGCGACGTCGAGCTGCCCGAGCCGTATCAGCCGGTCCGGATCCTGAGTGCGACACCCATCACCGCCACCGAGGCCGCCTGGGTGCGGCTCAAGGGCGCGGACGCCATGCGTGACGCCTGGCAGCAGGACGGCGTCGACGTCCTCGATCAGCGGCGCCGGGCCGCCGAGCCCAGCTGACGGCTACGAGGTGTTGTTGGGGCAGGCGACGTCGGCCCACACGACATCACCTTCGGCGGGTTCGTCGGAGGACGGGTTGTTGACCCGGACCACGGTGCAGCGGTGCAGAATCTGCGGCTTGTTCCCGTTGAGCCAGTTCAGCATCACGGTGTAGCCCTCGGCCTCGAGGTCTCTGATCACGGCGTCCGCGCCATTGGCGTGGGCGACGGGTGCGGTGATGCCGGTGAGTACACCACTGGAAACGACCAGCGCGACTACGGTGGACCTGCTCCCAATTTTCATTGGACGATCATGCCCGATTGGTTGTTATCGGTGGTCCGTTTTGCTATGCACTACATCGCTCAGGGCTGCGCGGACCTCGGCCACGGCGCGCTCAGCTGAGCGAACTGCGCCTTCGAGGTAGCTCTCGAACTCGGGCGCGGCCTCGGTGCCGGCCCAGTGCAGGCGGTCCACCGGAACCGTCGCGGCGTCGGTGTATCCGGTCAGCACCCCCGGCGCGCGGGTGCCGACGCAGCCGTTGATCCATGGTTCGTCGACCCAGGACTTCTCCGTCACCTCAACAGGATTGGCCGCTTCGGGGCCGAACAGCGTGACCAGATCGCGCACGAATGCCGTGTGGCGGGCCGAGGGATCGTTGAGTACCTCGTCGGTCCAGGTGAAGCCCGGACCTGCGCCCGCCGTACCGACGAAGACCAGCAAGACGCCTACGCTGCCATCCGCCGGGGAGTTGTCGACCACGAAGTGCGCGATCGGCAGGTCGGTGAGGGCTGATCCGTTGAAACCCTGCTCGCGCCAGAACGGCTTGTCGTAGACCGCGAAGACCTTCGTTTCGGTGCCGTTGTGCCAGGCCCGCTGTAGTGCCGCGCGACGGACCGGGAGCTCGGGCGTGACGCGAATGCGACCGGCGTCGGCCGGGGTCATGGCCACGATGACGCGCCGGCAGCGGACGTCGGCGCGCGCGGACCGGACGAGCACCTCGTGGTCGTCCTGGTGAATCTCGGTGACGGGGGAGTCCGTGAGAACCCGGTCACCCAGCCGGTCGGCGAGCGTCGTGGACACGAGTTGCATGCCGCCGACCACCCTGGAGTCCTGGGCGCCGTCTCTGGTGTTGACCATGAAGTTGATGCCGCCCGAGGTGGCGATCTGGTGCAGCACCTTCAGTAGCGAAATCCGGTGTGGGTCTTCGGCGTACATCATCGTGAAGCAGGTCGTGAACAGATGCCGGGCCTCGTCGACCAGGCTGTTGGTGTCCAGCCAGTGTCCGAGCGTCGTGCTGTCCCAGGTGTCGGCCTTCTTCGCCTGCCATGGCGCCCTGACCGGCACCTGCTTGGCCATCCGCTCCAACCGGAACTGGGTCTGCGCGAAGTCGATCAGTGCGAGAGGGCCCAGCGGCGGGATGGTGCCTTTGTAGGTGCGGCGCTTCCCGTGTTGCAGGTAGATGGTGTTTCCCTCGGTGTACGTCTGGAAGGTCGACAGTCCCAGTTCCTCGATCAGCGCGTACATCCGGGTGTGCAGAGCGCCGATCCACTGGCCGCCACCGTCGGTGACGGCCCCGCCACCGACATCGACGTTGACGGTCCGGCCGCCCACTCGGTCACCGGCCTCGAGTACAAGTACCGAAATGCCCTGCTGGACAAGCCGATATGCGGCGGTGAGGCCGGACAATCCGGCGCCGACGACGACCACGTCGACGTTGTGGCACACACTCTGCGGCTCGGTCATTTCCCGTAGCTCCTGTTCTTGGTCTGGCAACCAAATTCAAACTCGATTCGGTATTGAGTTTAGAAGCGGCCGCTGTTAGCGTCAATGCCGAAATCGATTTCGGATCGACTTTGCGTCATGTGGTCCGACGAGCACTCTGAACCGATAGGGGCCTGGCCATGGGTACCAAACGAATTGTCTTCATCGGAGCGGCGGGCGAGATGTGCCGCCTGGCCATCCAGCGTTTCGCTGTGGCAGAAGGGGATTGGGAGCTGGCGCTGTACGACATCCGGCCCGAGCTCCTCGACGAGCTCATGCGGCAGTTACCGCCGGGCTTGGCCACCGCTGCGCGACTCGATCTCTACGACGTGGACGGACTACGCAACGCCGTCGAGGGCGCCGCACTGGTGGTGCTCGGTGCCGGTCCCTACAACCGCACTGCCGGGCCCGTGATGTCGGCGTGCCTGGCGGCCGGGGTGCCCTATCTCGATTTCGACGACGACATCGAAAGCACATTGCACGCACTGTCTTTGCACGACGAAGCCCATGCTGCAGGTGTGCCGATGTACATCGGTTGCGGCGCGTCGCCCGGCATCACCAACGTGCTGGCCGCCGACGCCGCCGGCGAACTGGACACCGTCGAGAACATCGACGTGTACTGGGTGGTCGGCGATGAACGGGGCTCCATCGGTCGTGCGGTGCTCGATCACATGCTGCGGGTCGCCGCCGGACCATGTATGACCTGGCAGGACGGCGGTCCTGTCCTGCATCAGTCATGGTTGGAGACCCGCTGGACGGAGCTGGGGGCCGGCCTCGGGCTGACCCTTGTTCATGAAACGGCTCACCCGGAACCGGTCACGTTGCCCCGAAAGTTTCCGGAGGCCAAGAACATTCGCTGCTTCGGTGGGCTTGACCCGGCGCCCTACAACGGGCTGGTCCGCGGTCTCGGGGTAGCCGTACAGAAGCGACAGATGCCCGTGGAAGAGGCCATCGATTTCTTGGAAGCGTTGCTGACGAACAAGTTCGGCAGCGTCAAGGGCTGGCGCCACGCGCTGTCGGGATTGCGCAACCTCGTGCGGACCGGGGAATCGTCTTGGGGCGAGCTGATCAAGTTTCTCGCCCTGGCCGCCGTCGGGCACACGTTCCCGTACAGGTCTGGGCTGAAGGTCGAGGTGACCGGTCTGCGCGACGGCGTGCCGACGGTGGTCAGCCGCCGCACGCCGGTCAGCGGACCGGGTACCTACCTGTTCGCCGACATGGCGGCGGCGACCGGAACTGCCTGCGCAGCGTTCATGGTGGTCGCACTCGATGAGGAACCCGGAACTCGAGCAGGGGTTTTCACGCCGGAGGAGTGGGCCGAGCCGCAGCTGTTCTACCGTGCGTTGGAACGTGTCGGCACCCCGAGCGCCGAGATTCTCGACGTGGCGCACTAGGGACGTGCTGACGATGGACGTGAAGACCGCACTGTATGCGCTCGCCGACCTGTTCATGATTTTCGCCGGCTTCACCTACGGCTGGAAGTTCATTCGCAACTACCGGAACTATCTGCTCGGCCTCGAATGGATCATCGTGGCGAGCTCGGGAACCAATTTCCTCGTCTACGGGCTCATCGGTGCCGATGAAACGAGCCCGATGTTCCACTTGGCCTTCTTCCTCGATGCGTTCTCCCGTTCGGTCGGAATCACGCTCATTCTCGTTCTGGGTCTGATGAAGGTCACCCACCGCTTCACGCCGTCGATAGCCGTCGACGTCGGCGCCTTCGGGCTCGCCATCGCGGGTGGTTTGGTGATGTCGTTCTTCGCTGCCGACCTGGGCCTGGCCGCGGCGATTTTCTATGTCGCGGTGAACGCCCTGACCACGGTGTTCCTCCTGTATTTCGCCTGGCGGGTGTGGCGCATCGGTGCGCGTGGCACCGCGATAACCGTTGCGGCCGTGACCATTGCGGCGGCAGTGATCGCCGGCACGTACGACTTCTACCGCATTCCCGGGGACGATGCGCACCACACGATCTTCTACATCCTGGCCCTGACCACGTGGGCGTCCCAGATGGTCGTGTACTACTACGGCTATCGCCTTCTGCACGAGAGCAACGAACGAACGGAAGCGGGGCAAGCCACGGTTGATAAGGTCTCGAATCGTGTTCGATAACGGGGCGCCGGCACTGCCGACGGCGGTGCAGCGCCGCGGCATCGAACGCGTGCAGGCCATCCTCGACGCGGCCGAGGCGTTACTCACCGAGCAGGGTTACGAAGCTGCCACGCTGAAGGCGATCGGGGAGCGCGCCGGGATCCCGACTGCGTCGCTGTATCACTACTTCCCGGACCGCTATCAGGTCGACGCGGCGCTCGCGCAGCGTCACCTCCGTGAACTCGACGCCCAGATATCCGCTTCGGTGAGCGACTCGAAGCTCCGTACGCTCAGCAATGCGATTGACGCGGTCGTCGACCCGTACCTGATCTACTTCCGCGCGCACCCCGACTTCGTTCAGCTGTGGTTCGCGAGCCGGACCCCGGGTCTCAACGAATTGGCACTGGAGTTCGACGAATTCCAGGCGCGGCGGTACTGGCAATTGCTCGTCGACAAGAAACTGGTCCGGGCCGATACCCCGGAACTGGTGGTGCAGTTGGCGTTCGAGGCGGGGAACAGGCTCTTCGACGTCGCGTTCCGGCGTTCATCCGGCGGCGACGACGTCGCCATCGACGAGGCACGCCGCATGCTGACCGCGTACCTCGGGACCTATGCGCCGAAGGCGACCAAGCCGCGCCGGCCGAAGTAGGTCACAGCCAGTGGTTGTGGCGGAACGTCCGGTACAGGCCCGTGCACACCAGCACCATCACCGTCAGGACGGCGAAATAGCCGTAATGCCAATGTAGTTCGGGCATGTTGTCGAAGTTCATACCGTAGATGCCGGCGATCATCGTGGGCATCGCGGCGATGGCGACCCACGCCGAGATTTTGCGCATGTCCGCGTTCTGTTCCATGCCGACCTTGCCGAGCGCCGCCTGCACCAGCGAGCTCAACATGTCGTCGAAGCCGGTGATCTGGTCGGCGGCCTGACTGTTGTGGTCATGGACGTCGCGGATATAGCGGCGCACTTCCTTCGAGATCAGGTCGTGGTGATCGGACAGCAGCCGCTGCAGTGCCATGGTCAGCGGATTCACCGAATGCCGCAGTTCGACCACTTCGCGCTTGAGCAGGTAGATGCTCTCGATGTCGGTCTGGGTGTGCGACGAGAACACGGCCTGCTCGATGGTGTCGATGTCGGTCTCGACCAGCGCGGTGACTTCGAGGTAGCTGTCCACCACATGGTCGGCGATGGCGTGCATGACCGCGTACGGGCCCAGCGTGAGGATGGTGGGCGACTCGTCCAGTCGGCGCCGCACACTCGCCAGTCCGCTGTGCTCACCGTGCCGCACGGTGACGACGAAGTCGGGCCCGACGAACACCATGATCTCGCCGGTCTCGACGATCTCGCGGGCGTTGGCCACGGACTCGTGCTCGACGTAGCTGACGGTCTTGAGTACCAGGAACAGGGTCTGGTCATACCGTTCCAGCTTGGGCCGCTGATGGGCGCAGACCGCGTCCTCGACAGCCAGTTCGTGCAGCCCGAAGACGTCGGCGACGGCTTGCATCTGGTGCTGGTCGGGCTCGTGGAGCCCGATCCACACGAAGGCCTCCGCGCCGGCCGCGCGCAGTTCGCGCACCTTGGCGACGGCTGCGCCGTGGGTGTATTTGCCGGGTAGCCGCGCGCCCATGGAGTAGACGCCGCAGTCGACGGTGGCGCGGGCCACCGGAACGTGGATGGAGCTGGCGTCGGGGCCGGCGGACGCCTTTTTCGGCACGGGGCGGAAGTTCGATGGTTGGAGTGCGCGGAACGAGGGCATGCGGCTGACCTCCCGTGGGGCGGACTTCTCGGATCTGTAGACCAGTCGCAAATGCTACGCGGAACCGGCGAGTAACAATTGAGTGAAGTAGCCTGACGCGGTGTCAGATAAGTCAGGCGCTGTGCGCACACCCCAGGTGGTCATCGATGATGCGGAGATTTTCGCCGCCCACGAAGGGGGCAAGCTCTCCGTAGCCCTCAACGAGCCGCTTGATACCCAGCGCGCGTTGTCGATCGCCTACACCCCGGGCGTCGCGCAGGTCAGCCGTGCCATCGCGGCTGATGCGACCCTGGCCAAGAAGTACACCTGGGCCAACCGCCTGGTCGCCGTCGTGAGCGACGGCAGCGCCGTGCTGGGCCTCGGTGATATCGGCCCGGCGGCCTCCCTGCCGGTCATGGAGGGCAAGAGCGCCCTGTTCAAGACCTTCGGCGGCCTCGACTCCATCCCGATCGTGCTGGACACCAAGGACCCCGACGAGATCGTCGAGACCCTGATCCGGCTGCGGCCGACGTTCGGCGCCGTCAACCTGGAGGACATCTCCGCGCCGCGATGTTTCGAGATCGAGCGCCGCGTCATCGAGGCGCTGGACTGCCCCGTCATGCATGACGACCAGCACGGCACCGCCATCGTGGTGCTCGCTGCGCTGCTCGGCGCCACCAAGGCCCTCGACCGCGACATCCACGACTTGAAGGTCGTCGTGTCGGGCGCCGGTGCCGCCGGCGTCGCCTGCACCAACATCATGCTGGCCAGCGGTATCCGCGACATCGTCGTGCTCGACAGCAAGGGCGTCGTGCACTCGGGTCGTGACGACCTGAATTCCTTCAAGGCCGAACTCGCCGGCCGCACCAACCCGCGTGGCGTGACCGGCGGCATCGCCGAGGCGCTCGACGGCGCCGACGTCTTCCTGGGCGTCTCGGCCGGCCTGGTGCCCGAGGAGTTCATCGCGACGATGGCGCCGGGCAGCATCGTGTTCGCGCTGTCGAACCCGGACCCGGAGATCCATCCGGACGTCGCCCGCAAGTACGCCGCGGTGGTGGCGACCGGTCGCAGCGACTTCCCGAACCAGATCAACAACGTGCTGGCGTTCCCCGGCGTGTTCCGCGGCGCCCTGGACGCCGGTGCCCGCCGGATCACCGAGGCCATGAAAGTGGCTGCCGCAGAAGCCATCTTCTCGGTCGTGGGTGATGATCTGTCGGTCGACTACATCGTGCCCAGCGCGCTCGACCCGCGCGTGGGTCCGGCCGTGGCGGCCGCGGTGGCCGCCGCGTCGCAAGCCTGAGCACCATGAGCCGCCGGGTCGCGGCGGGCGGTGTGGCGCTGGCCGCACTGCTCACCGCGACGACGGCGGGCTGCAGCAGCGGGCAATCCGTGCCGGGGCCCCCGGCGGTGACCGTCGGTGCCGCGCCGACCAGCGAGTCGAAACTTCTCGCCCATCTGTACTCGGCCGCCCTGGGTTATTTCGGTATCCCGACCCGCGTGCACCTGGTCCCGGATCCTGTTGCGGCCCTGGACTCCGCCGATGTGACGGTGGCGCCGGGGCTGACCGGCGAACTGCTCGCCAGATTCGTCCCACACGCCACGGCACGGGCCGACGAACAGGTGTACCGGTCGATGATCTCGGCGCTGCCCGAAGGTGTCGCCGCCGCCGACTACACCGCGTCGGCACAGGACAAGCCGGCTGCCGCGGTGACCGCATCCACCGCGGACCGTTGGGGGACAAAAGATGTCGCGGCACTGCCCGGATACTGCCGCGGATTGTCCGTCGGCGTGGTGACGGGGGATGCGCACCCGGCTCGCGTGGGGGACTGCGTCCTGCCGGTCGCTCGTGAATTCAAGGACACCGCAAGTCTTTTCGATGCACTCCGGGCCGGTGCGGTGACTTTGGCGTGGACCTCGACCGCGGCGCCGGCCGCGCCGTCCGGCGTGACGGTACTGACCGACCGGACCGCACTGATTCGCGCCGAGAACGTGGTGCCGCTGTATCGCCGCAACGTTCTCGCTGAGCAGCAGGTGTTGGCGCTCAACGGAATTGCCGGTGAACTGGATACCGCGACGCTGACCGACTTGATCGGTCAGGTCGACAAGGGGGCCGATCCGGCCGCGGTGGCGGGTGCGTGGCTGGCCCAGCACCCGCTGGACCACTAGCCGAGCTTCGGCAGGACCCGCGGTGATCGCCGGTGATCCGCACGCAATGGCGCTGCTCACCAGTGGTGGGTAAACCTGGTGAGAGGAACGTGGTTCATTTCCGGGGGATCAGTAGCGGTCCTGATTGAAGCCACGCACGGTTCCGCGCCGCGAAACGTTCCTGGGTTCAATTACAACTCGCGATCATCGTCCCGGTTGCACTCAGGGACATTTGGCCCCGCCTCTGTTGGTGAACATGTCCACCCCGCCTCGTGTCTCGGCGCCCGAGGGCAGGGGTCAAACGACTGTGCCCGGGAGCCTCAACCTAGCTTCGGCAGGACCCGTCCCGCGATGGCCGCGAACAGCCCCTGGTAGGCGCCCGACCCGGTGATGCGGACGATCACGTCGACGATCTTGGCGTCCGGTCCGACCAGCACGCGGGCGTGGCCCTTGCGGACGGCCTCGAGGATGATCTGGGCAGCCCGTTCCGGGGTGGTCAGGGCGCCCCTGTCGAACAGCTTGTTCAGGCCCGCGGAGTCGATGTCGGCGGCCGCGGTCGAGTTGCGCACGATGTTGGTCTTGATGCCACCCGGGTGCACCGTGGTGACCTTCACCGGATGCCCGGCCAGCTTCATTTCCTGGCGCAGCGCCTCGGTGAAGCCACGGACGGCGAATTTGGCTGCGTTGTAGGCGGATTGGCTGGGTACCGCGAACAGGCCGAAGATGCTCGAGACGTTGACGACGTGCCCGTCACCCGAGGCGATCAGATGCGGCAGGAAGACCTTGGTGCCGTTGACGACGCCCCAGAAGTCGACGTCCATGACCCGCTCGATGTCCTTGAACTGGCTGACCTCGAGGTCACCGGTGAAGGCGATGCCGGCGTTGTTGTAGATCTGGTTGACCTTGCCGAAGTGCTTGACGACCTCGTCGGCGTAGAGCGCGAAGGCCTCGCGCTCGGCGACGTTGAGCCGGTCGGCTTTCACTTCGGCCCCGATGGCCTTGACCTGTTCCTCGGTCTTGGTCAGGCCCTCGGTGTCGATGTCGCTGATCGCCAGCAGCGCGCCCGAGCGCGCCAGCTCGATGGCCAGCGCCTGACCGATACCCGACCCGGCTCCGGTGATCACGCAGACCTTGCCGGCGAATCCCTCCATGACCGCTCCTTTGCGTTGGGTGGTGGTGTCAGTGCGAACGCGTCGGCAGGAGGCGTGAGGTGACCCGCGAGAACAGGTCCTGGTAAGCGCCCGAGCCGGTGGCGCGGATGATCAGGTCGAGCAGCTTGGCGTCGGGCCCCACGAGCACGCGGGCGTGGCCCTTGCGGACCGCCTCCAGGATGATCTTGGCGGCGCGCTCGGGGGTGGTCTTGGCCAGCTTGGCGTCGAACGTCTTTGCCAGCTCCTGCGCGTCCAGGCCCTCGGCCGCGGTGGAGTTGCGGGCGATACCGGTCTTCACGCCGCCGGGGTGCACCGTGGTGACCTTGACGGGGTGGCCGGCGAGCTTCATCTCCTGGCGCAGCGCCTCGGTGAAACCGCGGACGGCGAACTTGGAGGCGTTGTAGGCGGCCTGGCCGGGAACGGCGAACAGGCCGAAGACGCTGGAGACGTTGACGACGTGCCCGTCGCCAGAGGCGATCAGGTGCGGCAGGAATTCCTTGGTGCCGTTTACGACGCCCCAGAAGTTGACGTCCATGACCCGCTCGATGTCCTTGAACTGGCTGACCTCGATGTCGCCGGTGAAGGCGATGCCGGCGTTGTTGTAGATCTGGTTGACCTTGCCGAAGTGCTCGGCGACGGCGTCGGCGTAGAGGGCGAAGGCTTCGCGCTCGGTGACGTTGAGGCGGTCGGCCTTGACGGGGGCGCCGATGGCCTTGATCCGCTCTTCGGTCTCGGCGAGGCCCTCGGTGTTGACGTCGCTGATCGCCAGCTTGGCGCCCGAGCGGGCGAGCTCGATGGCGAGGGCCTGACCGATACCCGATCCGGCTCCGGTGACGACACAGACTTTCCCGGCGAAGCCCTCCATGAACACTCCCTTGTGGTCGATGCGCGTGCTGCTAGCGACAGTAGCCGGTACCGGCGGTGTCGGATGGCACCGGGTGGTGCCGCAGGAGCGGCGGTACCCAACGGTACCAAACCGTCCCCAACCTGTGAATCATGCAAGGAAACGCCCGCCGTGAGCGCATTTTGTCGCTTCTCGCCGCCGTTACGGAGACGCTCGCTGCACTGCTCCGCTTCTTCGACCCGACGGCAAGGAGTTGATTCCGATGACAGCATCATGGGGCCTGACCGGACCGCAGTTTCTGGGCGGCTATCTCGTCACTTACCTGCTTGCGCTCGCGTTGATGTACGGCTTCCGGGCCGTGTTGACCCGCACGGAAAGCGATCCCGAGAACCCGCGGCCACTGCTCGATCCGTACGAGACCGCGTACCTGGCCGGCGGCCCGGGACGTACTGTCAGCGCCGCGATCGCGAACCTGGCCTTGAGCGACCGACTTCTGGTTTCCCGCCGTGGCGCGCTCACCGTTCCCGCCGACGTCGAGCCGCTCGACGATGTCGACGCTGCCGTCGCCGCCGGCGTGTCCACGACGCGCCGCCGGCAGAGCGCGATGCGGCGGCTGCGCAAGCACCCGCACATCATGGCGGTCGGTGACCGGTTGCGCGCCCGGGGTCTGCTTCTCGACGGCGGTTCGACGACCGTGCTGCGCTCCTGTGCGCTGCTGCCGTGCGCGGTATGGGTGGTCGGCCTGCTCCGCTTGCTCAACGGCATCGAGCTGCATCACAAGGTGATCCTGCTGGCCGTTTTCCTCGTGGCCACCGGTCTGTCGACGTTCGGCCTGGTGAAGGCTTTTCTCGCCGATGCGGCGCACCGACCGTCCACCGCGGGACAACTCGCGCTCCAGGGCATGAAGAACCGCTACGAGTCCGGCGTGGGCCTGAACGATCCTGCGGCGGAGACCCGACGGGCCGACGCGCTACGGCAGGCGCAGGTGGTCGGCGTCGCGCTGCTCGGTTTTGCCGCGCTGACCGATGACGATCTGCGCGAATCGCTGATCGGCAGCGCCGGTGTGGCAAGCGGCGGTAGTGGTTGCGGTAGCGGCAGCAGCTGCGGCGGTGGTGGTTGCGGCGGCGGTGGCTGCGGTGGCTGCGGCGGGTGCGGCGGATGACCGCCGGCGCCCCCGAGCCGGCCGTCGGTATCGGCTGGCGGCCCGAGATCGACCTCACCATCGAGCGGCTGCCCGGTGTCGAATTCATGGAGGTGATCGCCGAAGGCATCCGGCCCGACGCGCTCCCGGATTCGTTGGGGGCGGTGCGCAGTCGCGGAATTCCCGTTGTGCCACATGGAATTTCGCTGTCGTTGGGTGGTGCGGAGCGGCCCGCTTCCGCCCGGCTGAAGCACCTCGGCGACTGTGCGGTGGCACTAGGTGCCCCGTTGGTCAGCGAGCACATCGCTTTCGTGCGCGCCGGCGACCGTGAAGCCGGGCATCTCCTGCCGGTGCCGCGCAGCCGGGCCGCGCTCGACGTCGTCGTGGCCAATGTCCGGATCGCCCAGGACGCGCTGCCCGTCCCGCTGGCCCTCGAACACGTGGCATCCGTCGTGGCCTGGCCCGACGACGAATTCACCGAGGCGCAGTTCCTGCGGGAGATCATCGAGCGCACGGGCGCGCACCTGCTCCTGGACGTGGCCAATCTGTACACGTCGGCCGTCAACTTCGGCGCCGATCCGCTTGCTGCGCTCGACACGTTGCCGCTGGATCGGATCGCCTACGTCCACGTCGCCGGCGGAGCCCTGCGCGACGGCGTCTGGCACGACACCCACACCGCCGACGTCGCCGCGCCGATCCTGGAACTGCTCGCCGAGCTTGCGCGCAGAACCGAGTTGCCCGCGGTCATGCTGGAACGCGACGGCGCCTACCCGGCGCCCAGCGCGCTGGCACGGGAATTGGCCGCCATCAGGTCGGCCGCCGGACGCGTCGGTGACGACGCGGTTCGGCCGTGGGCCGCGGGACTGCAGCGGCTGCCCGGTCGAGTGGCTGCCGAGCCCTCCGACATCACCCGTCGAGCCCTGGCCGCGGCCGAGGACTCGCTTCTCCGGGCGCTGCTGGGGCAGTCCGGCCCGCCACCGGGATTCGACGAAGACCGTGTTGCAGTGGCCGGTGCTGCCTTGGCACACAAGCGAGCGCACACGCACACGAAAATGGGCTTGCGTGCGAAACTCCGCGGGAAGTTCGCACACAAGCCCACGTTCGGTGTTTAGGGAGCGAACGCCTCGTCGAGGATGGCCTGCTGCTCGATGGCGTGCACCTTCGAGCTACCCGACGACGGCGCGCTCATGGCCCGGCGCGAGATGCGCTTGATGCCGGGCAGCTTCTCCGGCAGCAGCTCGGGCAGGCTCAGGCCGAACGTCGGCCACGCGCCCTGGTTGGCCGGCTCTTCCTGCACCCAGAAGAACTGCTGCACGTTCGGGTACTGGTCCAGCGTGGCGTTGAGCCGGCGCTTGGGCAGCGGGTACAGCTGCTCGATGCGGATGATCGCGATGTCGTCGCGCTTGTCCTTGGCCTTGCGGGCCACCAGCTCGTAGTACAGCTTGCCGCTGGTGAGCAGCACCCGGGTGACCTTCGACCGGTCACCGATGCCGTCTTCGTAGGTCGGCTCCTCGAGCACCGAGCGGAACTTGATCTCGGTGAAGTCCTTGACGTCGCTGACCGCGGCCTTGTTGCGCAGCATCGACTTCGGGGTGAAGACGATCAGCGGCCGGTGGATGCCGTCCAGGCCGTGCCGGCGCAGCAGGTGGAAGTAGTTGGCCGGGGTCGACGGCTGCGCGACCGTCATCGAACCTTCGGCGCACACCTGCAGGAACCGCTCGATGCGGCCCGACGTGTGGTCCGGGCCCTGGCCCTCGTGGCCGTGCGGCAGCAGCAGCACGACGTCGGAGAGCTGGCCCCACTTGGCCTCGCCCGAGCTGATGAACTCGTCGATGATCGACTGCGCGCCGTTGACGAAGTCACCGAACTGCGCTTCCCACAGGACCATGGCATCGGGGTTGCCCACCGAGTAGCCGTACTCGAAGCCGACCGCCGCGAACTCCGACAGTGCCGAGTTGTAGATCAGCAGCTTGCCGCCGGTCGGGGTGCCGTCGGTGTTGGTGGCCAGCAGCTGCAGCGGGGTGAACTCCTCGCCGGTGACGCGGTCGATGAGCACCGCGTGCCGCTGCGTGAAAGTGCCGCGCTGGGTGTCCTGTCCGGAGAACCGGATCAACCGGCCCTCGGCGACCATCGAGCCCAGGGCGAGCAACTCGGCGAACGCCCAGTCGATCTTGCCTTCGTAGGCCATCTCGCGGCGCTTCTCGAGCACCGGCTTGACGCGCGGGTGCACGTTGAAGCCCTCGGGCACCGCCAGGTGCGCGTCGCCGATGCGGGCCAGCAGCGACTTGTCGACCGCGGTCAGCAGGCGCTGCGGGATGGTCTGGTCGGTCTCCACCGACTCGCTGGGCTCGATCTCGTGCTTCTCGAGCTCGCGGACTTCGTTGAAGACCCGCTCCAGCTGGCCCTGGTAGTCGCGCAGGGCGTCCTCGGCCTCTTTGATGGAGATGTCACCACGGCCGATGAGGGCTTCGGTGTAGGTCTTGCGGACGCCGCGCTTGGTGTCGATGACGTCGTACATGTACGGCTGGGTCATCGACGGGTCGTCGCCTTCGTTGTGGCCGCGGCGGCGGTAGCACAGCATGTCGATGACGACGTCCTTCTTGAACGCCTCACGGAAGTCGACGGCCAGGCGGGCCACCCAGGCGCAGGCCTCGGGGTCGTCGCCGTTGACGTGGAAGATCGGGGCACCGATCATCTTCGCCACGTCGGTGCAGTACTCGCTGGAGCGCGAATCCGTTGGCGCCGTGGTGAACCCGATCTGGTTGTTCACGATGATGTGGATGGTGCCGCCGGTGCGGTAGCCCTTCAGCAGCGCGAGGTTCAGCGTCTCGGCGACCACACCCTGACCGGCGAACGCGGCGTCGCCGTGCAGCATCATCGGCATGATCGAGAAGCGGCCGTGCGCGTCGCTGTCGTCGTGCTCGTCGCCGACCAGCAGGTCCTGCTTGGCCCGGACCAGGCCCTCGAGCACGGGGTCGACGGCTTCGAGGTGGCTGGGGTTGGCCACCAGCGACACGTCGATCTCGTTGTCGCCGAACATCTGCAGGTAGTGGCCGGTGGCGCCGAGGTGGTACTTCACGTCGCCGGAGCCGTGCGCCAGCGCCGGGTTCAGGTTGCCCTCGAACTCGCTGAAGATCTTGGCGTACGGCTTGCCGACGATGTTGGCCAGCACGTTGAGGCGACCGCGGTGCGGCATGCCGATGACCACTTCGTCGAGTCCGTGCTCGGCTGCCTGGTCGATGGCGGCGTCCATCATCGGAATGACGGCCTCCGCGCCTTCCAGCGAGAAGCGCTTCTGCCCAACGTATTTGGTGTGCAGGAAGGTCTCGAAGGCCTCGGCGGCGTTGAGCTTGGACAGGATGTACTTCTGTTCGCCGACGGCCAGCTTGTCGTGCTTGACCTCGACGCGCTCCTGCAGCCACTTCTGCTGCTCGGGTTCGAGGATGTGGGTGTACTCGACACCGACGTGGCGGCAGTAGGCGTCGCGCAGCACCGACAGCACGTCGCGCAGCTTCATGAACTGCTTGCCGGCGAAGCCGTCGACCTTGAACTCGCGGTCCAGGTCCCACAGCGTCAGGCCGTGGGTGTTGACGTCGAGGTCGGGGTGGCTGCGGAAGCGCGTCTTGTCCAGGCGCAGCGGGTCGATGTCGGCCATCAGGTGACCGCGGTTGCGGTAGGCCGCGATCAGCTCGATGATGCGGGCGTTCTTGTGGGCGATCGAGTCCGGGTTGTCGATCCGCCAGCGCACCGGCTCGTAGGGGATGCCCAGCTCGCGGAAGATCTCGTCGAAGAAGGCGTCGTCGAGCAGCAGGTGGTGCACGGTGCGCAGGAAGTCGCCGGACTCGGCGCCCTGGATGATGCGGTGGTCGTAGGTCGACGTCAGCGTGATGAGCTTGCCGACGCCGAGCTCGGCGATGCGCTCTTCACTGGCGCCCTGGAACTCGGCCGGGTACTCCATGGCACCGGCGCCGATGATGGCGCCCTGACCGCGCATCAGGCGCGGCACCGAGTGGACGGTGCCGATGGTGCCGGGGTTGGTCAGCGAGATGGTGACGCCGCTGAAGTCCTCGGCAGTCAGCTTGCCGTCGCGGGCCCGCCGGACGATGTCCTCGTAGGCGGCGATGAACTGGCCGAATTGCATTGTCTCGCAACGCTTGATGGCCGCGACGACGAGCTGGCGCGAGCCGTCCTTGTTCTGCAGGTCGATGGCCAGACCGAGGTTGGTGTGCGCCGGTGTGACGGCCGTCGGCTTGCCGTCGACCTCGGCGAAGTACCGGTTCATGTTCGGGAACTGCTTGACCGCCTGGACGATCGCGTAACCGAGCAGGTGGGTGAAGCTGATCTTGCCGCCGCGGGTGCGCTTGAGGTGGTTGTTGATGACGACGCGGTTGTCGATCATCAGCTTCGCGGGGATGGCGCGCACGCTCGTGGCGGTCGGCACGTCCAGCGATGCGTTCATGTTCTTGACGACGGCGGCCGCGGCGCCGCGCAGCGTCTGCGTCTCGGAGTCCTCGGCGGGCGCGGGCCCGGCGGCGGCCTTGGCGGGGGCGGCCTTGGCCGGCGCGGCGGTGGGCGCGGGCGCCGCGGCAGGGGCAGGCACCGCGGCGGGCGCTGGTGCGGCCTGCGTGGCAGCCGGAGCCGCGGGTGCGGCGGCGGGGGCCGGGGTTGCCGCGGCCACGGAATCCGTTGTGTCCGTTATGGGTTCGGGGTTGTAGTCACGCAGGAAGTCGTGCCAACTCGGGTCCACCGAGGACGGGTCCTCACGGAATTTGCGATACATCTCTTCGACCAGCCACTCGTTCTGACCGAATGGTGAAGGTGATGTGCTCACGGCCGCTATTCGCCTCGTTTCCTTCTGTCCGACGAGCGCTGGACCTCAGCCCGGCGTTCCCGCCATCTGTTGTGTTGGCGGTCGCCCGCCCGCGTGCCGCCTAAGGCTAACCCGTCGGTCGATTCCTTGGACGGCGGAAGCCCACCTATTGGTGGATCAATCTGCCGAGAGTTTGCTATCCCGTGCCTCGGGCAGCACGAGCAGCGTCTGCCGCCACCGCGCTGGGGCAGGCCCGAAGGCCGTGCGGGCGTTCTCGATGATCTTCTTGCTCATCAACCGGTTGCCGACACCGCCGATCACCGCGCCGACGCCGACCGGCAGCAACTTGCCGAAGGCGATGGCGCCGCGCTTGAGCGTGTACTTCTTCACGAAGAACTTCAGCAGCCGCGAATTCAATTGCGAGACAGCCGGTAGCGGTACCGTCGCGGCGCCGTCGGCCAGCCACGCGCCGCTGGTGCGGCCGGTGCCGAGCAGATCCCCGATGGCGTGCTTGCCCTCGTCGCCGACGAGAACGGCGAGCACCAGCGCGCGACGACGCTCCCGCTCGGTGACCGGGATGCCGTGCACCTCGGCCACCGCCAGGGCGAACACTGCGGTCGCTTCGAGGAACACCACCGTCTCGCCGGCGACCGCCGACATCGCGACGAGGGTGCCGATGCCGGGGAAGGCCGCGGCCGATCCGACTGCGGCGCCGCTGGCCATGGTCGCGGCCAGGTAGTGCTTCTCGAGTTTGGTGATGATCTCGGCCGGGGTGGCACCGGGGTTGTGCTCGCGCAACCGGTTCACGTAGGCCGCCACGGCGGGTGCCTGCACCCGGGCGCCGCCTTCGAGGATGTGCGAGAGCGCCTTGGCGGCAGCGCCAGGGTTCTCGGCGTGGGCGTCATGCTTCACAGGCAACTGCCCCTTCATGCTGGAGCGAGCACTCATCGGCCGGCCTCTCCATCTCCGTACTCAGGAATTCAGGCTAACGCGTGGTCAACGATCGGCGCGCCATCTGAGTGCCCGGTACGGCCGTGCCGGTAACCGGGATCACGTTGTGGTGGCACCGGCCATCCGGACCGGCCCGGTTTGCCGGGAAGAAAAAACCGGTATGCATTGCTAACCATATTCATGGCAGCATCGCCCCTTGTGGATCTGACAGCGGTAGGCGACGCCACCGGTAGTAACGGCGCGCCCGTGGAGGCCTCGGACGTACGTCCGGCGCCGAGCCGCACCCGGATGATCGTGGTGCTCGGTCTGCTGGTCGCGCTCGGTCCGCTGACCATCGACATGTATCTGCCGGCGCTGCCCAGGATCGCTTCTGAGCTGGGGTTGTCGTCATCCATCGCCCAGCTGACCCTGACCGGGACGCTCGGCGGCCTGGCCCTCGGCCAGCTGATCGTCGGCCCGCTGTCGGACGCACTGGGCCGGCGGCGGCCCCTGGTCGCCGGCATCCTGCTGCACATGGCGGCCTCGATGCTGTGCCTGTTCGCTCCCAACATCGAGGTGCTGGGCATCGCCCGCGCGCTGCAGGGTGTGGGTGCGGCCGCGGCCTCGGTGGTGGCCATCGCGGTGGTCAGTGACCTGTTCGAAGAGTCGGTCGCGGCCGTGGTGATGTCGCGGTTGATCCTGGTCCTCGGCGTGGCGCCGGTGCTGGCGCCGTCGCTCGGTGCCGCGGTGCTGTTGCGCGGTTCGTGGCACTGGGTGTTCGCCGCGCTCGCCGTGCTCGGCGGCGCGATCCTGGCGGTGGCGGTGCTGGCACTGCCCGAGACCCTCGAGGTCGCCGACCGCCGCCCGCTGCAACTGCGGGCCATCCTGCGGACCTACGTCGAGGTGCTGAGCGACGTCCGTTTCGTGGTGCTGGTCCTCGTCGGTGCGCTCGGCATGTCGGGCCTGTTCGCGTACATCGCCGGTGCTGCCTTCGTCCTGCAGGGGCGGTACGGCCTCGACCAGCAGACCTTCGCGTTGGTGTTCGCCGCCGGGGCGATCGCGCTCATCGGCGCCACGCAGTTCAACGTCGTGCTGCTGCGGCGGTACGAGCCGCAGCGGATCGCGCTGGTCGCGCTGGTGGCCGCGTCGGTGTTCGGCCTCGCGTTCGTCGCGCTGGCGGCGTTCCATGTGGGCGGGCTGGCGGCCTTCCTGATCCCGGTCTGGGCGATGCTGGCCGCGATGGGTCTCGTGATTCCGAACACGCCCGCCGTCGCGCTGGCCCGTCACCCCGATGCGGCCGGTACTGCGGCGGCCGCGCTCGGCGCGGCCCAGTTCGGGCTCGGCGCCGCGGTCGCGCCACTTGTCGGCGCGCTGGGCAACGGTGAGTTGGCGCTCGCCGGCGTGATGACGACGGGCGTGGTGGTCGCACTGTTCGCGCTGCTGGCCGTCGGGGACAAGGGCGAGTCGGGGCACGAACGCCACCGGCATTAGGTCCGTGCCGACGGCGCCGAACTGCTGAACTTGTTCGGATCCGCGACTGTCCGTAGCGTCGAAGTCGAGACCGGCACATCGCCGGCCACCCGACTTGATACCCACTGCATGCATACGTTGATTTCCGCCGGAGTTCGCCGGTGAGCACTGCGCAGGTCAGTCGACCGTGGAATGCCCTCTGGGCCATGATGTTCGGCTTCTTCATGATCTTGGTGGACTCCACGATCGTCGCCGTCGCCAACGTCGTCATCATGCAGAAGCTCGGCACCGACTACGACGGTGTCATCTGGGTGACCAGCGCCTACCTGCTGGCGTATGCGGTACCGCTGCTCGTCGCGGGCCGGCTCGGTGACCGCTTCGGGCCACGCAATCTGTACCTGGCCGGCCTGGCGGTGTTCACGCTGGCGTCGTTGTGGTGCGGCTTGTCCGGCAGCATCGGGATGCTGATCGCCGCGCGCGTCGTGCAGGGCCTGGGCGCGGCGCTGTTGACGCCGCAGACCCTGTCCACGATCACCCGAATCTTTCCGCCGGAGCGCCGGGGCGCGGCCATGAGTGTGTGGGGCGCCACGGCCGGAGTGGCGACGCTCGTCGGTCCGCTGGCCGGCGGCGTGCTCGTCGACCACCTCGGCTGGCAGTGGATCTTCTTCGTCAACGTGCCGATCGGCATCGTCGGCCTGGCGTTGGCCTGGGTACTGGTGCCGGAACTTCCCACCGAGCGGCACCGGTTCGACGTCCTCGGCGTGGTGCTGTCGGGTGTCGGCATGTTCGGCATCGTGTTCGGCCTGCAGGAGGGGCAGACGCACGACTGGGCCTGGTGGATCTGGCTGGTGATCCTCGGCGGCCTGGGCTTCATGGCCGCCTTCGTGTACTGGCAGTCGATCAACCCGGACGAGCCGCTGATCCCCCTGACGGTGTTCCACGACAACGACTTCTGCCTGTCCAATGTGGCCGTGGCCACCATCGGCTTCTGCGTCACCGCGATGATCCTGCCGGTGATGTTCCACGCTCAGGCCGTCCTCGGCCTCAGCGCGACGGAATCGGCACTGCTCACCGCGCCCATGGCGGTGGTGTCCGGGATGCTGGCACCGCTGGTCGGCAAGCTGATCGACCGGTACCCACCGCAACCGATCGTCGGGTCGGGATTTTCCGCGCTCGCGATCGGGCTGACGTGGTTGTCGTTCGGGCTGACCCCGGACACCCCGCTGTGGCAGCTGGTGCTGCCGTTCGTCGCCATGGGTGTCGGCATGGCGTTCATCTGGTCGCCGCTGGCGGCGACCGCCACCCGGAACCTGCCGCCGCGGCTGGCCGGCGCCGGCTCCGGCGTCTACAACGCCACTCGGCAGGTCGGTTCGGTGCTCGGCAGCGCCGGCATGGCCGCGTACATGACGTCCCGGATCACTGCCGAGATGCCGACGGGCGGCCGGCCTGTCGCCGGCGAGGGCGCGCCGGTGACCCTGCCGCCGTTCCTACACGAGCCGTTTGCGACCGCGATGTCGCAGTCGCTGCTGCTGCCGGCGTTCGTCGCGTTGTTCGGCGTCGTCGCCGCGCTGTTCCTGCGCGGTCAGGCGACGGCCGCGCCGTTGGTTCGGCCCCGGACCTCGATCCCAGAGCCGTCCGAGCCCAACTACTTTCCCGATGACGACGAGTACGTCGAGTACACCGTCGACCGCGCTGAATTCGATGCCGTGGACGACCGCGCCCCGTGGGACTGGTACGACGAGCCCGCCGAACCCGACGAGCCGCGGACCTCACCGATCCCGCTGCACGTCGAGCCGGCGGCCGACGAGCACTGGCACCGCGTCGACGACGGGTGGGACTCGCCGACCCACGATTCCGGTTCCTTCGAGGCGTCGGCGACGTCCCGTCGCGGCCGGCATTATCGTGAAGACGAGGCCGAGGACCCGGGGCTCTACGGCCTGCACTCGATGTAGCGCGGGATCGGTCACGAGCGTGCCGTCAGATCGCGAAAGTCGCTCGGCTGGCGCACTGCATGCACGCTCGCTACGCAAGCCCGGACATCCGTTCGCGACCGCAACCACAGGGCGGTTCGAGGCCAGATTTTCCGCCATGGCGTTGCGTTCGCGGCAGCGCTGCGCGGCTCAGTAAACCCGGCTGCCCTGTGCCGACAGCACGAAACCGTGGGTCTTCTTGTCCTGGCCCCAGGCCTCGCCGGGATTCTGGATCTCGCAGGTGAGTGCGCCGTCGCCCGCGGTCGCGCACACTTCGTCATTCTCGTCGACGGACCCCTTGGCGCCGGGGACGACGATCTTCTGGCGGGGCGCCAGCTCGCGGTAACTGGCCGGGTCGACGGGCACGTTTCCGTCCTGCGTTTCCTTCTGCTTCACGTCCGCCTGGCCGTAGCTCGCCACACTGCCGGCCGCGACCTCCACCTGCGTCACCCCCGCCGGTACGCCAGGCAGCTTCCCCCAGCACGTGATGCTGGAGTAGTACTGCCATGAGTTCGGTCCGTCGTACAGCTCGCAGTGCACGTCGCCGGCGGCCTTGAACCGGTACGACGACCAGCCGTAATGCTTGGGGCCGGCGTAGTCGCAGAGGTTCACCGCGGTGTAGCCGTCGAATCCGGTGATGACGGCGGGCGCGCGGCTCGGATCGGCGGTGCCGCAGGCCGGGGCGGCCTCGCTGGCGGGCGCTGGCAGTCCGGCGACCGCGAGCAGGGGCAGCGTGACAACAACCAGGGCGATTCGGCGCACCATATTGACGCTACCGGCCAATGTGACCGGGAATCAGCGGAACAACACCGCGGGATTCAGGTAACCGGCCGGGTCGAACGCCGCCTTCACGGTGCGCATCGCCGCGATGTCGGCGTCGGTGCGCGACATGGTCAGGTAGTCGCGCTTGCGGGTGCCGACGCCGTGTTCGGAGCTGACGTTGCCGCCGCACTCCGCGATCAGTGCCATCATCGCGGTGTACAGGGCATGTTCGGTTTCGCCGGAGACGTTGCAGCGCACCAGGTTCAGATGCAGGTTGCCCTCGCCGATGTGGCCGAACAACACGGGGATGGCCTCGGGTGCGTGCTCGGCTACCAAGGCGACGGCTCGGTCGGTGAACTCGTGGATATGCGAAAGCGGCAGCGACACATCGAATTTCAGTGGTGGCCCGTACCAGCCTAGGATTTCGCCGATCGATTCGCGCACCTGCCACAGTCGCTGAGACGCGCTGACATCCATGCCCACGGCCGGTTCGCCGACCAGCTCGGCGTCCTCCAGCGCTGAGGCCAGCAGCTCGGTCCGATCGGAGTCGCCGGCCATCTCGATCAGCAGCTGCCAGTCACCGTCCACCGGGGCGGTGACCCCGAGATGTTCGGCGGTGAGCGCGCTGCCGCGCGCGTCGACGAGCTCGAGTGCGGCGATGCCGTCCATATCGCGGAATCGGCGGCCGGTCGCGATCAATGCGTCCAGATTGTCGAACCCCGCCACCGCCGTAACCCGGTGCGCCGGCGCCGGATACAGCCGGAGATCGAGTCCGGTGATGACCCCGAGCGTGCCTTCCGCGCCGACGAACAGCGAGGTCAGGTCATAGCCGGTGTTGTCGCTGCGCACCTGGCTGTGCCGGCGCACCAGCGAGCCGTCGGGCAGCGCCACCTCGAGACCCAGAATCTGTTCGCGCATATTGCCGTAACGCACGGTGCGCAGGCCACCCGCATTGGTCGACGCCATGCCGCCGACAGTGGCCGAATCGCGGGACGCGAGGTCGACACCGAACACCAGACCCGCGGCGGCCGCGGCGTGCTGCACCGCGGCGCAGGTCGCCCCGGCCCCGACCCGGATGCGGCGTTCCGCAGTGTCCACGGCGCCGACCGTCGACAACCGTTCGGTGGACAGCAGGATGTCGTCGCGCTCGGGCACGGTGCCGGCCACCAGTGAAGTGCGTCCGCCCTGCACCGTGACGTAGGCGCCGGCGTCGCGGCACGCGCGCAGCACCGCCGCGACTTCGGCATAACCGCCCGGGCGGACCAACGCCTGCGCGCGACCGTGGTAGCGGCCGGTGTGGTCGACGACGCGGCCGGCGAGCACGTCGGCATCGGTGGTGACGTGGCCCGCTCCGACGATTGCGGCGAGCTGGGCGAGCACCGTCATCGTGCGCCGGTCACCGACAGGAACGCGCCGAGTTCGATCATCCCGTCCGGCGTCGAGGGCAGGTAGTCGGTCAAGAACGTCGAACGCACCACGTAGGCGGCATATTTGGCGCGGCTGATCGCCACGTTGAGCCGGTTGCGGTTCAGCAGAAAAGCCATGCCACGCGGTACCTCGGCGATGGACGACGCCGTCATCGAGACGAACACCACGGGTGCCTGCCGCCCCTGGAACTTGTCGACGGTGCCCACCTGGACGTCGCCGTAGCCGGCGGCGTCCATTCGCTCGCGCAGCAGTACCACCTGTGCGTTGTACGGCGCCACGATCAGAACATCTTCGGGCCCAAGGGTTTTGGTGCCGTCCTCGTCGCTCCACTCCCGGCCGACCAGGCCGCCGATGGCCGCGACGATCGCCTCGGCCTCCTCGCGGCTGTCGGTCGCGTTGCCCTCGTGGTCGACGGTCATGAGGTGCACGCCGGGTTCGATTCCGGCCAAACTCCGTGCGCCGCTCACGCTTTCGGCGGACAGCAGCCGGTTGTCGTATGACAGTGCCGATACCGGCGCGCACACCGCCGGGTGCATCCGGTACGACACGTCGAGGAAATAGCCGCGTTCGGCGGGCAGCGTGTGACGTCCTTCGACCAACCAGCTCAGAGCTGATTCGTCCACCGGCTCGGGGTGAGTGCCCTGACTGACCTGCGGCAGCTGCTGCGGGTCGCCGAGCAGCAGCAGATTCCTCGCTGCCGGGGCGACGGCGATGGTGTTCGCCAGGCTGAACTGGCCGGCCTCCTCGATGACGAGCAGATCCAGGCAGCCGCGCGGGACCCGGCCGTCGTTGGCGAAATCCCAAGCGGTGCCGCCGATCACGCAGCCGTTGCTGTCCGCGATGAAGCGCGCGTACTGGTTGTCCGGTACGTCGGTGAACGGCGCGTCCTCGGGGGCGCGCTTCTTGCCGACCGCGCGGCCGTCGACCCCGGCCTTGACCACGCTGCTGAGGACGTTCTCCACGACGGCGTGTGACTGCGCCACCACGCCGATGCGCCAGTGGTCGCGGCTGACGAGGTCGGCGATGACCTTCGAGGCGGTGTAGGTCTTGCCGGTGCCCGGCGGGCCGTGCACCGCGAGGTATGACGAGTCCAAATCCCGCAGGGCGGCAACGATGTCCCGTGCCGCATCGCCGGTGCGGGGGAGCGGCCCGGTGGACACCGTGCGTGGGGCGGAGCGCAGCAGGATGTCCAGTGCCGCATCGGGCGGCAATGATGGCAGGCCGGCCGCGACGTCGGCAGCGGTGGTCTCGATCGAATTCCGCAGCGGTCTGGTGTTCGGCGGCGGACCCGGCGTCAGGGCGAAGGGCAGTTGGCCGAACTCGGCGCCGTCCTTGCCGGTCCGGTGCATGATCAGCACCTCGGTGCCGTCCTCGTTGCAGTCCAGCACCTTCGCGGTACCGGCCGCACGGACGTCGGGATCGTCGGAAAGACCAGGCGGGGAGGGTGGTTCGTAAAGTGCGAACACCTCGGCGCCCGGCGGGACCGAGCCGGCGGCGATCTCACCGCGCAGCAGCACCTGCCGCTGCGGCTTGCGGGCCTTGGGCGGGGTGTTCCAGTCCACGGCGATGTGCGGGGTGGTCGTGGCCACGAAAACGTCTGTGCAGTCGGCCCATTCATCCACCGGATTGTTGATCCGGTCGAAATGCTCCCACCAGAACGGCTTTTCCTCGCGCTGGTGGTACCCGCGGGCGGCCGCGATCATCGCGACGGCCTGCTGCTTTTCCGACCGGGCAGTGGTGCCGTCGCCCGCGTACTTCGCCAGTGCGCGCTGTGTCGCGTCGTCGGCCAGTGCTGCCGTCTCGGGTTGCGTCAACCCGCCGCGGGCCTGTGCGCGTGGCGCGATGCCCTCGGCCCACGCCACCCCGAGCAGCCACTCGCGCAGCCGCAGCGTCGAGCGGCAGTCGTAATGGTTGTAGTCCTCGATCTCCTTGAGAACTGTTGCGGCTTCCTCGTGCTCGCCGGCCGCCTCGAGTTCGGTGTAGCGCGCGTACTGCGTGATGGAGTCGGTGGCCTTGGTGACCTCGCCGACGCGCAGCTCGCCGCCCATGTACAGCGGCTCCAGGTACTTGATGCTGTAGCTCTCGGTGCCGACCCGAATACTCTTGCGCACCAACGGAAGCAGGTCCACCAGCACCCCGCTGCGCAGCAGCTCGTCCACCTCGGCCTCGCCGACGCCGTAGCGCCCGGACAGCCGCAGCAGCGTGCTCTTCTCGTAGGCCGCGTAGTGGTAGATGTGCATGTTCGGGTAGCGCTTGCGTTGCCTGCGGACCAGCGCGAGAAAGTCGACGAGCGCCTTGCGTTCACTGGCGCGGTCATGCGCCCAGATCGGATGGAAGTCCCCGGTCGCGGTCAGCGTGCCCCACAGGTACTCCAGGCCCCAGTCCCGGCCGTTCTCGGTCCACAGCGGGTCGCCTTCGTAGTCGAAGAACAGGTCACCGCGGTCGGGTTCGGGCAGTCCGGTGAGCGGCTGTGCGTCGATGACCTCGAACTGCGGCTTGTCATCGATCGGGGGAGCGACCTGCAGCCGCGCCTGCCCGACGAGATTCGCCACGATGCGCGACGAGAGGCCCGGCACCGCGCCGCTGTGCTCGGCCAGCTCGTGCATGGTGGTGATCCCGGCGTCGAGCAGCCGGGCCCGCTGGCTGACCCGCATCCCGGCCACCAGCAGCAGGTCATCGCGCTCGCGGACCTCGACTTCGCAGTCCTCGCATTGGTGGCAGGCCCGCAGTGTCGGAGTCTCCCAGGACACGGGCGCGCCGCCGGTCCGGTGCTCGTCGAGCAGCCGCTGCAGCGCTGCGCGCCGCGGCAGGTAGACCGGAAGCAGTTCGGCGACCGGATAGCTGGCGATGGTGCCGTCGCCGAGCACGAGATCCACCTCGGGCGCGACCGGCACGCCCGCCTGTTGCAGCGCGTCGGCGTAGGCCGCCAACTGCAGGAGCGCCTCGACTTTCACCGAGCGGGCCAGCTTGGTGTCGCGCAGGCGGTAGCGGCCGTTCTCCAGGATCAGGAAGTCGGCGAAACCCAGGAAGCGGCCGTCGAACATCGCGGCCTGATAGATCACCGGGGCCCGGCGGTCGACCGCGGCCCGGGTCGCTTCGGCTGCGGCCAGCAGCCCCGCCACGGTGTACGGTCGCGGCCGGCCGATCATCGTGACGTTGTCTCCGGACGCCTCCCGCAGCTGCTCCAGGTGCCGCTGCTCGTGGGCATCGCCCAGTTCGGCGGTGCGGGCCAGCAGGTCGTCGTCCACGACGGCCTTCGGTCCCCAGCCCAGCAGCCCGTCGAACCGGCGCAGCAGCGCGTATTCGCAGCGCGCCGCCGCCGCGAGATCCGATGCGCTGTAGATGACCGGCGCAGCGTGATCGGTCGGACTGAGGAACACGTCGCCACCATATGGCAGGCCGCCGACAGACCGGATTACCTTGGCGGAGTGAGCCGGATTTTCACCACGAGCGTCGCGTCGGTCTATCCCCACTACGTCAACAAGGTGGCGAAGAAGGGGCGCACCACCGCAGAACTCGACCAGGTCATCTGCTGGCTCACCGGCTTCGACCAGGCCACCCTGGCCCGGCACCTGAAAGCGGAGACGACGTTCGAGGACTTCTTCGCCGCGGCGACGCTGAACCCGAACGCCGTGCTGATCACGGGGCTGGTGTGCGGCGTCCGCGTCGAGAATGTCGAGGACCCGCTGATGCGGAAAATCCGCTACCTGGACAAGCTGGTCGACGAGCTGGCCAAGGGCAAAGCCATGGACAAGGTGCTCAGGACCTGATCCGGCCGGGCGTGAACTGGTTGCGGCGTCCCCCGAGGTTGGTCACACCGGACCGGGAGATCACCAGTTCGCCGGGTGGCGCCACGAGCCTCGGAGGGCCTCTCCGTATCGTTGCTCCTCGTCGCTGCTGGGGGTCGCTACCCGCGCCACCACGAAGTCGCTGCGCTCGAACAGTTCCGGAGTGCACTGTACGGTGGTCAGGCGCTCGGCAAGCGCGAATCCGGCCGCGCTCAAATCAATTCCGGCGATCTGCTCGGGCTCGGCATCCACCGGCACGCCTACCGCAACAAGATCATCACGTGCTGCCTCCGGATCGGCGCCGAACCGCTCGGCCGGAAACAGTAAGTCGCAGTCGACCACGAGTTCCCCGTCGCGCCACCAGTGAAAACGGTGGACCGCGTTGATATTGCTGAAATGCGAAACAATCGTTCGGCCAGGGGAGAGGGGTCCGATCAGTCGCTCGGTCACCCCGACGAAGCCGTTGATCTCGGCAATCAGCGCCCACCTGCCACCGGTCTCGGTCACCCCGATGAGACCAGGGTCGAAACCACCGGCCTCGTCCGCGACAGCCAGTTCGTAGAGCGCATCGATGCCGTGCACCGCGTCCAGCACGTCGGCGCCGAGACGGTCGACAACTTCTGCGGCCGTTATGTCGCTGACCAGCGTCACGCAGTGCGCCTCAGCCCAATCTGGACGCCATGTCTTCCACCATGCATAGTCGTCGGCTACGGCAGTCACCTCGGACCTCAACTCCTACCTCGGCACAATCGTCGGCATGGCACCGTGCACCACCTAGTGCGTGTTGCCGATCAGCTCGACACCGTTGCCGTTCCAGTGGAACCGCACGATGCTCTTGAGGCTGGTGGCCGGGTTGGTGTAGCTCAGGGCGACGGTGTCTCCGGTGGTCTGGGCAAGGTCGATGCCGTTGAATCCGTAGGTGTCGGGCACCCCGGTGGGGATCAGCTGGCCCAGGTGGAACATCACGGCGCGGGTGTTCGGCTGCTCGGCGTTGGTGTTGGCTTTCACAATCACCACCGACAGTGGCGCGCACTGGTTGTAGTTGCCGGCCAGCGGCTCCGGGCTCCAGCCCTGCTTGCTGCGGGGATCGGCCGGCAGCGTGGACACCGCCTTGGCGATGTCGGGCGCCGTGAGGCTGACGGCGCAGGGGTCGGCCGGGGCGGCGGTGGTCTTCGGACCTGCGACGACGGTCGGCGCGGCGGATTTCTTGGCGGCGGCCGGCGCGGTCGCGTCGGGGGTCTTGGAGGCGGTGGAGTCGCCCGACCCGCAGGCGGACAGGCTTGCCGCCGCGAGTGCGGCCACCGCGATCGTCATCAGTTTCGGTTCGGCGCAGCGCACCCGGCCACCCTATAAGGCGGAACAGGGCGAGTCCGGTCAGCCATGCTGGGCGTACCTGGCCTGATAACCCTCTAGACTCCTTGCATAATGACGACGTCTTCACCCGAGGCCGACCCGGATTCGGGCGGCCCCACCACCACCGCTGATCCCGCTGCAGAAACCTCCGCCGACACCGGCGCCGAGGTCACGTTCGCCGACCTGAACATCCGGCCGGAGGTGCTGCGGGCACTGACCGATGTCGGATACGAATCACCGTCGCCCATCCAGGCTGCGACCATTCCCGCGATCCTGAACGGCTCCGACGTCGTCGGCCTCGCCCAGACCGGTACCGGCAAGACCGCCGCGTTCGCGGTCCCGGTGCTGTCGAAGATCGATCCGACCAGCCGCAACACCCAGTGTCTGGTGCTGGCGCCGACGCGTGAGCTGGCGCTGCAGGTGGCCGAGGCGTTCAGCAAGTACGGTGCGCACCTGAACGTCAACGTGCTGGCGATCTACGGTGGCTCGTCCTACACGCCGCAGCTGGCCGGCCTCAAGCGCGGCGCGCAGGTCGTGGTGGGCACCCCGGGCCGCGTCATCGACCACCTGTCGAAGGGCAGCCTCGACCTCTCGCACCTGGACTACCTGGTGCTCGACGAGGCCGACGAGATGCTGCAAATGGGCTTCGCCGAGGACGTCGAGCGCATTTTGGCCGACACCCCGGAGTACAAGCAGGTCGCCCTGTTCTCCGCGACCATGCCGCCGGCCATCAAGAAGATCACCGCCAGGTATCTGCACGACCCGGTCGAAGTGACCATCAAGGCCAAGGCGCAGACCGCCGAAAACATCACGCAGCGCTACATCCAGGTCGCCGGGCCCCGCAAGATGGACGCCATCACCCGGCTGCTCGAGGTCGAGCCGTTCGAGGCGATGATCGTCTTCGTCCGCACCAAACAGGCCACCGAGGAAGTTGCCGAAAAGCTCAGGGCCCGTGGTTTTTCCGCGGCCGCGATCAACGGTGACATCCCGCAGGCGGTCCGCGAGCGCACCATCAACGGGCTCAAAGACGGCTCGATCGACATCTTGATCGCCACCGACGTCGCGGCCCGCGGCCTCGACGTGGAACGCATCTCGCACGTGCTGAACTACGACATCCCGCACGACCCCGAGTCGTACGTGCACCGCATCGGCCGCACCGGCCGTGCGGGCCGTTCGGGCACCGCGCTGCTGTTCGTCACGCCGCGCGAGCGGCACCTGCTGAACTCGATCGAGCGCGTCACGCGCAAGAAGCTCATCGAGTCGCAGCTGCCTTCGGTCGACGACGTCAACGCGCAGCGCGTGGCGAAGTTCCGCGACGCCATCACCGAATCGCTCAGCGCGCCGGGCATCGAGCTGTTCCGCCGGCTGATCGAGGACTACGAGCGCGACAACAATGTGCCGCTCGCCGAGATCGCGGCGGCGCTGGCGCTGCAGACCCAGGGTGGCGAAGAGTTCCTGATGAAGGAGCCGCCGCCGGAGAAGCGGCGCGAGCGGCCGGACCGCGACGACCGCGGGGATCGTGGCGATCGCGAGCGCAAGCCGCGCTCGACGCGTGACGACCTGGCCACCTACCGCATCGCGGTGGGCAAGCGGCACAAGGTGATTCCGGGCGCCATCGTCGGCGCCATCGCGAACGAGGGCGGCCTGAACCGCAGCGACTTCGGGCACATCAGCATCCGTGTCGACCACTCGCTGGTCGAGCTGCCCGCCAAGCTGAGCAAGGACACGCTCAAAAAGCTCGAGAGCACCCGCATTTCGGGCCAGTTGATCAACTTGGAGCTCGACAAAGGCGGGCGCTCGGGTGGTTACGAGGATCGTGGGGGGCGCCCCGACCGGGGTTCGTACTCCGATCGCGGTGGTCGTCAGGACCGCGGACCGTACAAGGGCCGGGGTCGTGACGACGACCGGCGCGGTGGACACGGCGAAGGTCGAGGCGAGGGCAAGCGTAAGTACAAGTGAGGCGGGTTGACTCGCTCACCGGGGTTCGTGCTGTCGCCGCACTGCTGGTGGTCTTGACCCACGCGGCCTTCACGACCGGTAAGTACACCCAGACCTATGTCGGGCTGATGTACTCACGCGCCGAGATCGGTGTGCCGATCTTCTTCGTGCTGTCGGGCTTTCTCTTGTTCACCCCGTGGGTGAAGGCGCTGGCCCGCGCCGATGCCGAAAAGCCTTACGACGCACCGTCGGTGCGGCGGTACGCCTGGCACCGGGTGCGGCGCATCATGCCCGCCTATGTGGTGACGGTGTTGGCGGCCTACGCGCTGTATCACTTCCGGACGGCCGGCCCCAATCCCGGGCACACCTGGCTGGGACTGTTGCGGAACCTCACGCTGACCCAGATCTACACCGACAACTACCTGTTCTCCTGGCTGCATCAGGGCCTCACCCAGATGTGGAGCCTGGCGGTGGAAGTTGCCTTCTACGTTGCCCTTCCGCTGTTGGCCTATCTACTGATGGTGGTGCTGTGCCGGCGCCAGTGGCGGCCGGGTCTGCTGCTGGGTGCGCTGGGCGTGCTGGCCGCGTCGAGCCTGGCGTGGCTGACGCTGGTGCACACCACCGATTTCCTGCCCGACGGTGCGCGGCTCTGGTTGCCCACCTACCTGATCTGGTTCGTCGGCGGCATGCTGCTCTCGGTGCTGTCAGTGATGGGTGTGCGTGCGTACGGATTCCTGTGCATCCCAATGGCGTTGATCTGCTACCTGATCGCGTCGACGCCCATCGCCGGCGCGCCGACGACGTCGCCGGCCACGCTGGGGGAGAGCCTGTGGAAGGCGGTGCTCTACGCGTCGATCGCCACGTTGGTCGTCGCGCCGCTGGGCCTGGGTAACCGCGGCTGGTACGCGCGCCTGCTGGGGAGCAGGCTGATGGTCTTCCTCGGTGAGATCTCCTACGAGATCTTCCTGGTGCATCTGGTCATCATGGAACTGGTGATGGTCGAGGTGATGCACCAACACATCTGGACGGGATCGACCTTCGCGTTGTTCACACTGACGATGCTGTTCACCATTCCGGCGTCGTGGCTGTTGCACCGGTTCACGCGGGTGCGCAACTAGGAACAGTCGCAGCAGTCGCAGCAGCCGTCACAACAGCAGCCGTCGCACTCGCAGCAGCCGTCGCAATCGCAGCAACAGCCGCTGCAGTCGCACGCGAAGCAACCGTCGAACCAGCCGGCCTTGCGCTGGGCCTTCTCCTCGGGATTCTCTTCGCCCGTTTCGATCCCGACCACGTCGTCCAGCGGCAGCTCACCGGACGACGCCACCGGCGCGCCGGGGTCGGCCGGCACGTCCGTCGCCTCGTACCCGGCGCTGCTGAAGGTCCGGGTCACCGCCCGCTGCAGCTCACGCGTCAGCAGCCGGTGCACCAACCGTCCGTCGGTGAATTCCACGTCGGCCAAGGCGAGTTCGATGCCGAGCACCGCGTCGTCGCACATGGTCCGGACGTCGCCGATCGGTGTTGCGGTGGCGGCCACCGGATTCCATTTCCCGTGCACACTGTCGTCGCGCAGATCCTCGACCGCGTCGAGCAGGTGCGCGACGCGCCCGAACAACTGGCCGACCTCGCGCAGCGGCTCCACGTTCGCCGGCCGTCCGGCCAGCACCGCGGTGTGGGCGAACGCCGCGGCCACTGACGTCTCGGTGGGTTCGGTGACCGCGAGCAGTGAACTACCCGGTGCCGCAGCGGCTTCCAGCGACGCCTGCCGCCCGATCGCATCCATCAGCACACCGGTGTCGAAGCCCATCGCGGTACCGACTTCCGTACCCTGACGCGCCCACCGGTCGGCGATGCGTCGGGCTGCGGGCCGAACACCGGCCGCGGCGAACACGCCGTCGCCGTCGTCGACGTGGTCGCGCACCCGTGCCGCGGCGAGCACCAGTGAGACCACGGCCGCCAACCGGACCGATTCGCCTATCGCGACATCTGCTTTACGCATGCCCCGCAGTGGGCAGCGGCCGGCCTCCCGGCGTCCGGGTGTCGCCATGGACTGTGCCTCCACCAACGCGGACACCACGAGCCCGTCGTAGTTGGTGGCCACGCGGCCGCCCTGCCCGTAGTCATCGCGAAGCGCGAGACACAGGCCGCACAACTGGGCGGTCCACACCGCCGCGAGTTCCTTACCGAGCCGATGCCGGCAGGGCCGGAGGATGCCGAACACGGCTCGAAGATAGCTGTGGCCAGCGCAAACCGCAGGCAATCAACCAACACCATCAATTAGGTTATGCTGCCCTAAGAGTCCAATCGGAGGGTGATACATGACCGAGTCGAAGCCGTCGCGTGGAATCCAGGGCGCGCTGGTCAAACTGTGGCGGGGCGGCGACTACGAGCTGACCGTCACCGGCCGCACCCAGATCACCCCGAACTACCTGCGGCTGCACTTCACCACCGGGAGCCTGCTGGCCGAGCGGCCAGTGCACCCCACCATGTGGGTTCGCGGCTGGTTCCCCGATGGCGACAAGGCGCACCAGCGCGGTTACACGCTGGTCAACCCCGACCCGGCGGCCGGCACCACCGACATCGACTTCGCGCTTCATGACGGCCTGGCCACCCGCTGGGCCCAGGAGGCCAAGCCCGGTGACACGCTCGAGGTGACGCTGCTCGGCAGCAGCTTCGAGCTGCCTGAGCCCGCGCCCGCCGGATACCTCCTCGTCGGTGACACCGCGTCGCTGCCGGCGATCAACTCGTTGCTGCAGGCCATCGGCGAGGCGCCCATCCAGGTGTATCTCGAAGCGGGCCACGATGACGACCGCGATCTTCAGGTGGGTACAGGTATGCCGGGGCTGACGGTCACCTGGGTCGACCGCAAGAACAACGGCGAGGCGCTGGTCGAGACCGTGCGTGCCTCGGCATTCGACGCCTCCGACCACTTCGGCTGGGTGGCGTGCGACAACCGGACCACCCGGTCGGTGGTCAAGGTGCTGCGCGAGGACTACCAGATCCCGAAGAAGTCGATCAAGGCGCGGGCCTACTGGGAGGCCTGATCTTTTCAGGGGCGAGCGAAGCGACGGGATTCAGCGGGGCACCAGCTGGTTGACGACGAATTCGTCGAGCATCGCGCGTTCGTCGTCTTCATTGGCACCGGGGAACATCAACAGCGACACCAGGATCCGGACCAGCCAGTTGGCCCGACGGTGCGCGGCCTCGGAGTCCAGCTCGGGCCACGACGCCGACAGGAACGCCGCCACCAGTCCGGTGATGACGTCCGACTGCGCCGCGACCTCACCACCGATGGGTCGCTGGGTCGCGACGAACCACGATGACAAAGCGGGGCTTTCCCGCACGCTGCGCAGGGCGATCGCGACACCGTCGAGCAGTCGGGTGCGCGGGTCGGTGATGTCCGCGATCTGCTCGCCGACGTGAGCGAACACGCGGAACGCCTCGCGGTGCACGTAGGCCAGGTGGAGCACGTCACGGTTCTCGTAGTACCGGTACAGCGTGGCGCGGGAACAGCCTGCCGCCCTGGCGATTTCGAGCATCCCGACGGTTGCGGCGTCCTGCTCGGCGAACAGGCGGTCGGCGGCGTCCAGGATGGCCTCCGCCGCGACCTCGGTACGTCGGCCGGCCAGCCAGTCGTTTGCCATCAGCCGATCGTAAACGGCACCGATAGCGGGCGTCTCACGTAGCTGCCACCGGCCCATTCGATGTTGTCTTCATCGACGGTGAATTCCGGTATCCGCGAGAGCAGTTCGGTCAGGGCTACCCGGGACTGCATCCGTGCGGCGGCCGCGCCCAGGCAGTGGTGCGCGCCGTGGCTGAACGTCAGGATGTTGCGTGGTGCCCGCGTCACGTCCAATTCGCCTGCGTTCGGGCCGTATTGGCGTTCGTCGCGGTTGCCCGAACCGTAGAGCAGCAGGGTCTTTCGCCCGGCCGGGATGGTGGTGTCGCCGATGGTCACGTCGCGGGTGGTGGTGCGGGCCAGGCCCTGGACCGGCGAGGTGAGCCGCAGCAATTCGTCGACGGACTCGGTGATGAGATCGGGGTTTTCGACGAGCAGCCGGCGCTGATCAGGCCGCCGGTGCAGCAGCTGCACCGAGCCGCCCAGCATGCCGGTGGTGGTGTCGTTGCCGCCGGTGACCATGGTGAACGTGAACGCGAGGATCGACAGCACGCCGCTGATGTCGCCGTCGGCGCCGATGCCCGCGGCGACCAGGTGCGACACCGTGTCGTCTTCGGGCTCCTTGCGGCGGCGCTCGATCAGCGCGGTGAAGTAACCCATCATGTCGCCGAGCGCGCTGCCCAGTGTCTCGAGTGCACCACCGAGGCCGCCTTCGGCGGTGTTGGCGGCGACGATGGCCTCGGTCCAGCCGTCGAACTGGTCGCGATCGGCCTCGGGAACGCCCAGGTAGTGCGCGACGACCATCGATGGCAGCGGCTTGAACAGTTCGGCCACGATGTCACCGCCGCCGGCGGCCTTCAGCTTCTCCAGCCGCTGCACGACGAACTCGCGCACCTTGGGCTCGACGGCCTCGACCTGGCGTGGCGTGAAGCCGCGTGACACCAGCTTGCGGAACTCGGTGTGTACGGGCGGGTCCGTCATGACCATCGGCGGGTTGTCCTGCAGGCCAATGAGTTCCAGCTCGCCGTAGTTGACGGTCAGGCCCTGCGCCGAGGAATACGTCTGGTGATCACGCGCCGCCGCCCAGATGTCGGCGTGGCGGGACAGCACGTAGTAGTCGGCCGCCGGATTGTCGGCGGGCACCACGTGGTGGACCGGATCGTGGTCGCGCAGCGACCGGTACATCGGCCAGGGGTCGACCCACCCGGTTGAATCGGCAAGCTGGAACGCCACGGGGGAGTCGGATGTCTCGTGAGACAAAATCGCCGTCATGTCTTATGTGTACGGCGGTGAGGCGGAAGTGTCAATGCCTGTCCATGCCCGAGATCAGATTCCGGCGCCCGGGTTCAGGATGTTGTCGGGGTCCAGTGCCGCCTTGATCCGGCGGTTCAGTTCCATGACCTCCGGCCCGAGTTGGCCCGCCAGCCACGGCCGCTTCAGCCGGCCGACGCCGTGCTCGCCGGTGATGGTGCCGCCGAGTGACACGGCCAGATCCATGATCTCGCCGAACGCGATGTTGGCGCGCCGCGTGTTCTCGGCGTCGTTGGGGTCGTGGACGATCAGCGGGTGGGTGTTGCCGTCGCCGGCATGTGCGATGACGGAGATCAGCAGGTCGTGCTTGCGGGCGATCTCACCGACGCCGTCAACCAGGTCGGCCAGCGCGGGGAGTGGCACACCGACGTCCTCGAGGAGCAGCGGGCCCTTGGCTTCGACGGCCGGGATCGCGAACCGCCGGGCCGCCACGAAGGCCTCGCCCTCGTCGGGGTCATCGGTCGAAAACACCTCTGTCGCACCGGCTTCGGTGAAAACCCGGCCCATGAACTCGGTGTCCTCGACACCCGCCGCGCCGCGGTCGTCGGAGGCCGCCACCAGCATGGCCTTGGCCTTGCGGTCCAGGCCCATCTTGAGCTTGTCCTCGACGGCGTTGATCGCCACGTCGTCCATGAACTCCAGCATGGACGGGCGAATCTTGCCGGTGATCGTCACGACGGCATCAGCAGCCGCGCGCACCGAGTCGAAGCTCGCGACCACGGTGCAACCGCGGTGTTGTGGTGGCAGCAGGCGCAGTGTCGCCTCGGTGACGATGCCCAGGGTACCCTCGCTGCCGACGAACAGTTTGGTGAGGCTCAGTCCCGCAACGTCTTTCAGGCGTGGGCCGCCGAGTCGCACCGCGGTGCCGTCGGCCAGCACCACCTGCAGGCCCAGGATGTAGTCGGTGGTGACGCCGTACTTCACACAGCACAGGCCGCCGGCGTTGGTCGCGACGTTGCCGCCGATGCTGCAGATTTCGAACGACGACGGATCGGGCGGGTACCAGAGGCCATGGGCTGCAACGGCTTTCTTCACCTCGGCGTTGAGCAGGCCGGGCTGCACTACGGCGGTTCGGGTCGCCGTGTCGACGACGATGTCGCGCATCCGTTCGGTGGTCAGGACGATGCCGCCGTCGACCGCGGTCGCCCCGCCGGACAGGCTGGTGCCGGCGCCGCGCGGCACCACCGCGATCTTGTGCGCGCTGGCCCACCGCAGGACCGTCTGTACTTCTTCGGTGCTCCGCGGCCGCACCACCGCGATGGGGGTGCCGGCGTCGGGATCCAGCGCGCGGTCCTGTCGGTAGGACGCCACGATGTCCGGATCGGTGACGACGGCGTCGGCGGGCAGGTCGGCGATGAGGCTCGGTAGCGCGGTATGCACGGGGGCAAGTCTAGGAGTCGGGTGGTGACCAGCGAAGACTCGCGCCATGTGCCGTGGGTATTAATCCCATGTAACGCCCGTGTTACGGGTATCGTCAGCTATGTGTACAGCAAGGCCTTGTTGGCCGAGATGGGAGCGCTGCGCGACAGCCGTCGCGGAGCGCATGTGTCTGCGACCGCAATCGAGCTTCACGTGCGCGCCGTGAGTCATAGCGTGCGCACGCGCCGACCGGCCTTCGTGGCCGATGCGGCGCTCGATCTCATCGCCTCGGGCTCCGTGACAACCGTTGCGGCGCTGGAGCTTTGGATGGCGGGCCTTTGGCAGCGGGTGCCGGGTGGCTATCTGATCGATGACCGTGAACTGATCGCCCATCTGTCCGCCGGTCCGGTTCGGCGCTGGGCGCGTCGAGTGTGGCTGAATCTCAACAGCGAGTCGGTCATCCCGTTCTGACGGCACTCGCATTCGCGCGGATTCCGCGCAATGAAGCAAACAACATGTCGTTCAGCAGGTCGATGAGGTGCTCGCGATCGACGCCGATCGCTCCGACGAGGACTGCGGTGAGCGTCTCGGCGACCCCGCCGATGACGAACTGTGCGGCCAATTGCAGGTCGAGTGGCCGCGCGTGCGTGCCCGAACCGCTCAGCCCGGCGACGATACCCGCGAACCGCTGAGCCTCGGCGAGGCGACGCGGGCCGAGTGCGGGCGAGGAGACGGATTCGATCAGCGCGATGCGGCCCTTGCGTTGGTCGGTCAGGAGGACGTCGGCCAGCACGCTGAGTGCCGCCCGTGACCTGGCGCGTTGGTCGCCTTCGGTGGCGGCGATCGCGGCGAGCCCTCGTTCTTCTACCTCGTCCACGATGGTGTCGAACACCGCGAGGTGCAGGTCCTCGATGGTCGGAAACGATTCGGCGAAGTAGCGCGCCGCAAGCCCGGCTTCCTCTGCCACGCCGCGCAGGGTGGTGGCGGCGATGCCCCGGGTACCCATCAACTCCAGGCCGGCGGCGACGAAGCGGCGCCGGCGATCGGCGATGCGGTCGGCGCCGCTCATGCCGCCGTAGTGCCGTGCCCCACTCACGCCACCAATCTTGACACACGCGTTGACAGATGGTTGCCTCATCTCATCTATCAACGCTTGATGACAGATTGGATGCGCACATGACCATGACTGCATCGCCCGTGGGGGCCGAGGTGGAGCCGTGGCACCCGAGCCGGCCGCATGCCGAGTTGGCGGCCGACGTCCGGTGGTGGCTGGGCTCGCCGCTGAGCCTCGGGCTCTTCGGGCGCCTGGCCCTCGACCAGGTGGCGTACCGGCCGATCGCGGCCGCCGTCGACTGGTCGGGCCGGTTCCAGCAGAACTTCACCGACCGGGGCATCCGGTCGCTGGCCTACGGCATGTTGATGCTGTTCGGCGACGAGGCCGACCGCCGATCGGACACCGAGGAACTCAAGCGGCTGCACGGTGGCGTGCGCGGGACCGGCAAGGGCGAGTTCGCCGATACCCGGTTCAGCGCGCTCGACCCCGAACTGTGGAACTGGATCGCCGTCAGCTCCCTCAACCTGTTTTACCGGGGTTACGTCGCGGTCCGCGGTGCGGAGCTCGATGCCGAGCAACGCGAGGTCGTGTATCAGACCGTGCGATGGATGACGAGCTACCTGGAACTGCCCAGTGCCCGGGCCAAGCTGCCCGAGACATTGGCCGCCATGGAGGCGTACTACGACCGCGTCGCCGAAAAGCATCTGGCGGACAACGCCTTTCTGCAGTATGCCGACGACAGCTTCGACAGTTTGCCGATCCCCGCTCTGGTACCGAAGCAGATGCAGGTACTCCTGTCACCGCTATGGGGTGCCCTGACGCCGATCGCGCTGCGCATCCCGAAAGTGCTGGGCCAGCGTCATGCCCACCCGAAGATGCGGGAACTGCTCGACATTCGATCGACACCTGTGACCCGCCTCGAATATGCGCTGTATCTGAAGGCATCGCAGCTGGCCTGGCGGTATCTGCCACGCGCTGTCGTGCTTGATCCGTTGGCGTACAACCGGTACCGCTACGAACGGTTGCGGTCGACGTACCACAGCGTGCAATTGGACAGCTTCGCCGCTTAGCCACACCACGCCGAGGCAGAATCTGGGGGTGCTGCCGCATCCCCGAACCGGAGTGTTGTTCCCGTCCCCGGTGCCCGCCGGTTCGGGCTGGCCCGGGGACCCGGCTGACGTCGACACCCCTGTCGCCCGTAGTGCGGCGCAGGTTCGGGCCAGGGCCCGTCGCTGCACCGAGGTGGCCGACCTCGACGCCCAGGTATCTGTTTGCCGCGCATGCCCCCGCCTGGTCACCTGGCGTGAGGACGTCGCGACGCGGACGGTGGCCAAGCGCAAGGCCTACGCCGGTGAGCCGTACTGGGGCCGGCCGGCGCCGGGTCTCGGCGTGGACCGGCCCCGCATCTGGGTGCTGGGTCTGGCGCCCGCCGCCCACGGTGCCAACCGCACCGGCCGGGTGTTCACGGGCGACCGGTCGGGCGACTTTCTCTTCGCCGCCCTGCACCGCGTCGGCCTGGCCAACCGCGCGGAGAGCATCGACGCGGCAGATGGGCTGACCCTCAACGACATTCGCGTGGTCGCCGCGGTCCGATGTGCCCCGCCAGACAACGCTCCGACACCGCAGGAGCGGGACACGTGCGAGCCGTGGCTGAGCGCCGAGTGGCGGTTGACGGGCCAGGACGTCCGGGTCGTCGTCGCACTCGGCGGGTTCGCATGGAAGGCCGCGCTGGACCTGGCGGGGGCGGGGCGGCCGTACCCGAAGTTCGGTCACGGCGCGCTGGCCGCACTGCCCGACGGCCGGCGCCTCCTCGGCTGCTACCACCCCAGCCAACAGAACACGTTCACCGGCCGGCTCACCCCGGCGATGCTGGACGACGTGTTCATCACGGCCAAGGGAATCGCATCCCGCCCGGAAGAGTTGGATTAGATCGTGCAGTTGTCTGTCCTCGATCTCGTCCCGGTCCGTAGCGACCAGTCCACCGTCGACGCCTTCGCCGCCACCGTGCGCCTCGCCAAGGCCGCCGACCAGCTGGGCTACACCCGCTACTGGGTGGCCGAGCACCACAACATGCCCGCGGTCGCCGCCACCAGTCCGCCGGTCGTCCTGGGTTATCTGGCCGCCCAGACCGCGCGAATCCGGCTGGGCTCGGGCGGTGTGATGCTGCCCAACCACGCACCGTTGGCGGTCGCCGAACAGTTCGCGCTGCTGGAAGCGGCCGCCCCGGGGCGCATCGACCTCGGTGTCGGCCGGGCGCCGGGGACCGACCCCGTCACCTCGATCGCGCTGCGCGGCCCGGCCGGGCGCTCGGATGAGGACATCCAGCGCTTTCCCGAGTACCTCGACGACGTCGTCGCGTTGATGAGTCCCGGCGGCGTCAAGGTATCGCTCGAGGGCCGAAACCTGTTGGACAAGAACTACATCCTGAAGGCCACGCCGTCGGCCGTGAGTCCGCCGAAACTCTGGCTGCTGGGCTCGTCGATGTATTCGGCGCACCTTGCCGCAGCCAAGGGGCTGCCGTATGTGTTCGCCCACCACTTCTCCGGGCAGGGCACCGAGGAGGCCCTGGCCACCTACCGCGAAGAGTTCCGGCCCAGCGAATTCGCGGACGCGCCAACGACCTTCATGACCGTCAACGCCTGTGTTGCGGAGACGCGCGACGAGGCCGAACAGCTGATCCGCCCCAACCTGCAGATGATGGCGTGGCTGCGCACCGGTGAGCCGCTGCGCCCGCTGGACCTGGTCGAAGACTCCGAGCACAACCAGCTCACGCCGACGCAGCAGGCGATCGTCGCCGCCGGAATGGAGCGGGCCGTCGTCGGCGCGCCTGCGGAGGCCGCGGCCCAAATCCGGGAGCTGGCGACGCATTTCGGCGTCGACGAGGTGATGGTCAGCCCCGTCGCCGCCGCGCGCCGGGGCTGCGATCCAGCCACCGCTCCAGCGCGCGAGACGACGCTCCGGCTGCTCGCCGAGCAGCTGCTCTAGCGGGGCGTCAGGGCGACCACCGGGATGGGCCGGGTGGTGCGCTTCTGGTAGCCCGCGTACCGGTTGGCGTTGTTCTTGTTCACGACCTGCCACAATCGTGCGTAGTCGGGATCGTCCTTGCCGACCACACGGGCCATGACCGGGATTCGCTTTGTCCCGACGTTGATTTCGATCTCGGGGTTGGCCTTCAGGTTGAAGTACCAGCCGGGTGCCGTCGGCTCGCCGCCCTTGGACGCGACCACCAGGTAGGCGTCGCCGTCTTTCGCGTAGGTCAGTGACGTGGTGCGGGCCAGGCCCGTCTTGGCGCCGACGGTGTGCAGCAGCAGGCTGGGCGGGACACCGGGGAACTGGTGCCCGATCCGGCCTTCGGTCTTCTGGTAGATCCGGTCGTGCATCTTCAGCAACGGGAGGCCGAGGTACTTCTCCCACAGGGGCATACTCATGTGCTCAAGTCTGCCTGCGGATCAGAAAGGCGCGCCACCGCCTCCAGTAGGACCTTTCCGCTGGTTTCCCGGTCTGGATCACGACGCAACAGCATGCCTTTGACGAACGCCAGCTTGTCGCCCGACTTGCGCGGGACGACGTGCAGGTGGATGTGGAACACCGTCTGAAATGCGGCTTTGCCGTCGTTGATCGCGATGTTGTTGCCGTCGGCGTGCAGGCCGGACTCGCGCGACGCCTGTGCGATGCGCTGACCGAGTTTGGCCATGCCGGCTACCACGTCCGGCGGGGTGTCGACCAGGTTTTCGTAGTGCTGTTTGGGGACCACGAGGGTGTGGCCGCGCGAGAACGGGCGGATGTCCAGGAACGCCACATAGTCGGCGTCTTCGTAGACGCGCACCGCGGGCGCCTTCCCGGCGACGATGTCGCAGAACACACAGGCCATCACTTCACGGTAGGCCAGCTCGCTCGCTCAGCGACCGTCGCATCCCACAACGTCGCCTTGCACCTCGCCTCTGGATCGTGGGACTCAGACGTTGGATGCCGCCCACTCCGACAACCGGCGGTCGCGCTCCGCGGCGTCGACGTCTTCGACCCGCGTCATGACTGCCCAGCGCTGGCCGAACGGATCGATGATCGACGCGAACCGGTCGCCGGTGACGAAAGTCTGTGTCGCCTCCCGGATCGTCGCGCCGGCGCGTTCGGCCCGGTCGACCACCGCGTCGACATCGGGGCAGTACAGCACCACCGAATGCGTGACCGGACCGCTGCGCGGTGGCGCGATCAGTTCGTATTCGGGATTGGGATCGGACAATTGCAGCCTGCCGGTACCGAAGTCCAGCTCGGCGTGTGCCACGGTGCCGTCACTCGCGTCCATCTTCTCGATGAGCCGGGCACCGAACACCTCGACGTAGAAGTCGATCGCGGCGGCAGCTCCATCGATCACCAGGAACGGGGTGAGGCTGGTGTAGCCCTGGGGAATTGGTTGCACGCTCATGGCACCCAGTTTCGTAGGGTCAGTGGTGTGGTGGCTTGGAAAAACCCGACAACAGCTCCGAAGCTGGGTGTGGTGGGCCGTGCCAACACCGGCTCGGTGTTCGACCTGCAGCAGTGGCAGCCGTCTGCCGCGGCAGCGCCCTGGGTCGAGAACTTCTGGTCCGTCACTTGGGATTTACGGGGCGCCGAGCCGTTCGACAGCACCGTCATCACTTTTCCCGCGGTGCACCTGACGCACGAATGGGGCACCGACAGCGTTCGGCACGGTCAGCGCTTGCCGGCGACGCTGGTGCATGGCGTGGTCGAGCGGGTGTTCACCACCACGCTGACGGGGGCTGGTTCGGTGGTGGGTGTGCGGTTCCGGCCCGGCGGTTTCGCGGCCCGGTTCGGCCGGGACGCCGGCGCTCTGACCGGCCAAGTGCTCCCTGTCGACGACGAATTGCTCGGTACCCCAGTGTCTTTCGCCGACGATATCGCCCGGACCGCGGCGGCGATGGACGACATGATCGGCAATCACACCGGCGTGGACACCACCTATCGCGACCTGTTGACGTTGCTCGACCGGGTCCGCGCCGATCAACAGCTGCACCGCGTCGAACAGGTGATGGCGCTGTCGCCCTGGAGCGAGCGGACCACACAGCGGGTGTTTCGCCGTTACGTCGGCGTGCCGGTGAAATGGGTGCTGTGCCGCTACCGCCTGCAGCATGCGGCGCTGCAGATCGAGACGGTGCCGGACCTCGACTTCGCCGACCTGGCGGTCCGATTGGGGTGGTACGACCAGGCGCATTTCATCAACGACTTCCGCGCCATGCTCGGCTGCACGCCAGGGGAGTACGCCACAAAACATCGCCGGTGATGGGTAATCTGCGCCGCATGGACCCTCGTGAGCTGGCGTTCGCCGGCGCAGCCGAACAGGCCAGGATGCTCGCCGCCGGCGCGGTGACCGCACCCGAACTCGTCGAGCTGTACCTGGACCGGATCGCGCACATCGATCCCGAATTGCGTTGTTATCGAACAGTTCTGACCGAGAGCGCCAGGGCCCAGGCGCAGGTCGCACAGGCCCGGCTGGACGCCGGGGAGCGGCTGCCGCTGCTCGGTGTGCCGATCGCCGTCAAGGACGACACCGACGTGGCGGGCGAGCTGACCACGTTCGGCAGCAGCGCGCACGGTCCGGCCGCCGCCGCGGACGCCGAGGTGATCCGTCGGCTGCGCGCCGCCGGCGCGGTGATCCTTGGCAAGACCACGGTGCCCGAGATGATGATCTGGCCGTTCACCGAGACGCTGACCTACGGCGCGACGCGGAACCCCTGGAATCCGGGATATGCGCCGGGCGGCAGCAGCGGAGGCAGCGGCACCGCGGTCGCTGCCGGGCTGGCGGCGATGGCGCTGGGATCGGACGGGATGGGCTCGATCCGGATTCCCGCCACGTGGTGCGGGTTGTTCGGTATCAAGCCGCAGCGTGACCGGGTGCCCATGAGCCCGCACGACGATTCGTGGTGTGGCCTGGTCGCCTACGGGCCACTGGCCCGCACCGTCGAAGACGCCGCCCTGTTCCTCGACGCCACCACCGACGGTGGCTTTGTGGACGCCGCCCGCCGGGCACCCGGACGCTTGCGGATTGCGTTGAGCATCAAGGTGCCACCGTTGGTGACGGCACGGGTGGGCGCCGAGCAGCGCGCCGCGGTGGAGCAGGCGGGTGCGCTGCTGCGTCAACTGGGCCACGACGTCGTCCATCGCGATCCGGACTACCCGCGGTGGGCGGTGTACGGCCACGCCCTGCCGCGTTACTTTCGCGGGGTCTACGACGACGTCTCCGCGCTGCCGCACCCGGAGCGACTCGACCGTCGGACCCGGGCCTTCGCCAGGATCGGTGGGCTGATCTCGCCGCGGCGGATCGAGGCGATCCGTGCCGCCGAACCCGCGTTGACCGCGCGGGTGCAGTCGGTGTTCGATGATGTCGATGTCGTGATCACGCCTGGCGCGGCGACCGGACCGTCTCGGATCGGGAAATATCAGCGCCGCGGCGCCGTCTCCACGTTGGCGTCGGTCGCCGCGCGGGTGCCGTTCCAGGCCATGTTCAACGTCACCGGCCAACCGGCGGCCGTCGTGCCGTGGGGGTTGGACGCCACCGGCACCCCGACGTCGATTCAGTTGGTGGGCAGGCCGTTTGACGAGGCGACGCTGCTGTCGCTGAGCGCGCAGATCGAGGGCGCGCGCCCCTGGGCGGGCCGGCGTCCTCCGGTCGGTTAGCGCGCGCCGGGGTGAAACGTTCAGCGGACCACTTGCCACGCCGCCAGTTTGTCGGCGAACGACATGGTCAGCGCGCCACTGCTCGACGGCAGCCGGGCGGCGGGCAGCGCGATGTCGGCCTGTTGAAACAGCGTGTACGCCGTCAGCCCGTTGACGAAGCCCCGTTCGATCGTCGGGTGTTCCGCCAGGAAGGTATGGAAATCATTGAGCACCAACGTTTTCCGGTCGATGTTCGCATCCAGGCTGCCGACGCGCCGGCAGCTGTGCACGACGTCCCACAGCGCCACCCCGGCGGCGGTGACAGCCTCGATGCGCTCGGCATAGGGGAGTTCCGCGTCGAATCCGACGAGCGAGCCGAGCAGCCGCCAGAACTGGTTGCGGGTGTTGGCGTAATACTCGCCGGTGTCGAGTGACTTCTCGCTGGGAAACGAGCCAAGGATCAGCACTCGTGGGTTGGCGCCGACGATCGCCGGCAGCCCCGTGCGAAGCGGCATCTCTGGCTCGGTCATGTGCCCATTCTGCGGGGCTGCCAGGCGCGATAGGTTGGCCGGGTGAGTGAACAAGCTGCCGAGCCGGTTGACCGTGCCGAGCTGACCGACTGGCTGCTGTCCGAAGGCTTCAGCGAACAGGAGATCGACGAGTCCTTCGCGCCGACGCTGCTGCCGGCCCGGCGCGCTCTCGGCGACGACGGTGTCCGGCTGTCGGCTCGGGACATCGCGACCCGGTGGGACATCGATATCGAGCTGCTGCAACGGATTCTGCACGCGGCCGGCCGGCCCCGGTCCGATGACCCGACCGCCGCGTTGTACCTGGCGGTGGACAGTCAGTTGGTCGGCTACGCGCAGCAATTTCTGGGCATGGGACTGCCGCTCGAGCAGGTCGTCGCGGTCGTTCAGGTGATGACGGACGGTCTCGCGAAGACGGTCGAAGTCATGCAGTTCGCCGCGCTGTCGGCGATCCTGCAGACCGATGCGACCGAGTTGGAGAATGCCAAGGCCGTCGCCGCGCTGACCGGAAACGTTGCGCCGCTTCTGGGCCCGATGGTCCAGGACATGCTCCGCACGCAGATGCTCCATGCGCTGCTGCAACAGGAGGTCGCCGCCACCGAGCGGCTGACCGGGCCCGCGCTGCCGGGTGCGGGCCTCGTATCGATCGCCTTCGCCGATCTGGTCGGTTTCACCAGCCTGGGCGAGGAACTGCCGCCGGAAGGGCTGGAGCGGCTGTCGCAGCGGCTGGCTGATCTGGCGCGCAGACTTGCCCAGCCACCCGTCCGGTTCATCAAGACCATCGGCGACGAGGTCATGCTCGTCAGCCCCGAACCCGTACCGCTGCTGAACATGATCCTGGATCTCGTCGACGCGGCCGAAGCCGATGAGGCCCTGCCGCGGCTCAAGGCCGGCATGGCGACGGGAATGGCCGTGAGCCGGGCCGGGGACTGGTTCGGTGGTGCGGTCAACAAAGCCAGCCGGGTGACCGGAGTCGCCCGGCCAGGTGCCGTGCTGCTGGCCGATTCGTCGCGGGACGCGATTGGTGACGTACCCGGTTTCGAGTGGTCATTCGCCGGAGCGCGACGGCTGAAAGGTATCCGTGACGAGGTGAAACTGTTCCGGGCCCGCCGCGCCGAGGGCTAGTGGCGGTGTCCGTGCTCGACGCGCACCGGCTTGCACGAACGCCGGGACGCGGCTTACATGGGTAGGCATGCCAGACATTGATCGTCGCAGCATGCTGTCGATGGCGGGGCTGGGCCTGTTGGCCGCCACGCTTCCCAACGCCGAGGCCCACGCCGATACGCCCGGAAAACTCATCTTCGTGGACAACTTCGACGGGCCCGCCGGGTCGTCTCCCGACACCTCGAAATGGGAGATTGCGACGGCCCGCGAGTCGATGGAGAACCCCACCTACTGGGAGCTGCCCGAACACGTCGGCCAGTACCGCAACGACCGCAAGAACCTGTTCCTGGACGGCAAATCGAACCTGGTGATCCGCGCTGCCAAGGACGGAAACACCTACTTCAGCGGCAAGATTTTCGGCACCTTCAAAGCCGGCATCGGCCACACCTTCGAGGCCCGGATCAAGCTCAACTGCCTGACCCCGGGCTGCTGGCCGGCCTGGTATCTCGCCAACAACACCCCGGGCATCGGTGGCGAGGTCGACATCATGGAGTGGTACGGCAACGGGAGCTGGGCGCCCGGGACCACGGTGCACGTCAATCTCAATGGCGGCGAACATGTTTCGCACAACATCACACCTGACACCGCGTGGCACAACTGGCGTTGCCAATGGGACGACGCCGGCATCCGGTTCTGGCTGGATTACACCGACGGCGCGCAGCCGTACTTCAACGTGCCGGCAAAGTCGTTGCCCAACTGGCACTTCAACGACCCGGGCTACACCCTGTTCCCGATTCTCGGCCTCGCCGTGGCCGGTTCTGGGGGCGGCGACCCCTCAGGAGGAACGTACCCCGCCGACATGCTGGTCGACTGGGTGAAGATCTGGTAGCTACCGGCTGGGCTTGAAGCTGCGCAGTCGCAGGCTGTTGCTCACCACGAAGAGCGAGCTGAAAGCCATTGCCGCGCTGGCGATCATCGGGTTGAGCATGCCCGCCGCCGCCAGCGGGATCGCCGCGACGTTGTAGGCGAACGCCCAGAACAGGTTGCCCTTGATGGTCTTGAGCGTCGCTCGGGACAGCCGGATGGCGTCTCCCGCCGCCCGCAGGTCCCCACTGACCAGGGTGAGGTCCGAGGCCTCGATCGCCACATCGGTACCGGTGCCCATGGACAGGCCCAGGTCTGCCTGAGCAAGGGCGGCAGCGTCATTCACGCCGTCGCCGACCATGGCCACCACACGGCCCTGGTCCTGCAGGCGCTTGATCTCGTCGACCTTGTCCGCCGGCAGCACCTCGGCGATCACAGTCTCGATGCCGACTTCGGCAGCCACCGCGCCGGCCGCGCGGGCGTTGTCCCCGGACAGCAGGACGGGCGTCAGTCCCAGCTTCTTGAGTTCGGCAATCGCTTCGCCGGCAGTGTCTTTCACCGTGTCCGAGACGACGATGACGCCCGCGATCGCGCCGTCGACCGCGACCCATACCGGGCTGCGGCCCTCCGCCTCGGCGTTCTGCGCGGCAGTCTGCAATTCGGGAGAGGCGTCAGCGGTGAGCCAGCTGCGCCGCCCCACGGCGACCTCGTGGCCGTCCACCACACCGGTGACGCCGCGACCGTCGTGGTTGACGAAGTCGGCGACCGCCGGTAGCCGTCCGTCCGCGGCGGCCCGCGTCGCGATGGCCTGGGCGATGGGATGCTCGGAGGCGTGCTCCAACGCGCCGGCGAGCCGTAAGACGTTGTCGGACTCGGCATGTACCGCCGCCACCGTCATCTTCCCGGTCGTCACCGTGCCGGTCTTGTCGAGCACGACGGTGTCGACCTTGCGGGTCGATTCGAGTACCTGCGGGCCCTTGATCAGGATGCCCAGCTGCGCGCCGCGGCCGGTGCCGACCAGCAGCGCTGTCGGTGTGGCCAGTCCCAGGGCACAGGGGCACGCGATGATCAGCACCGATACCGCGGCGGTGAGTGCGGCACTCATTGTGCTGCCGGCCACCAGCCAACCGATCAGCGTCAACAGTGCCAGCGCGATGACCACGGGCACGAAGACCGCCGAAACCCGGTCGGCGAGACGCTGCACGTCGGCCTTGCCGCTCTGTGCATCGGCCACCAGCCGCGCCATCTGCGCCAGTTGGGTGTCGGCACCGACGCGGGTGGCCTTGACCTCAAGGCGCCCACCGGCATTCACCGTTGCGCCGGCAAGCTGGTCGCCGGGGCCGACCTCGACAGGCACCGATTCGCCGGTCAACATCGAGGCGTCGACGGCAGACGTTCCGGACACCACCACACCGTCCGTGGCGATCTTCTCGCCGGGGCGGACCACGAAGACGTCTCCGACTGCCAGTTCCTCGATGGGGAGCCGGGTTTCGTGGCCGTCGCGAAGCACGGCTACGTCCTTGGCGCCGAGGTCGAGCAGCGCGCGCAGCGCCGCGCCGGACTGTCGCTTGGCGCGGGTCTCGAAGAACTTGCCGGCGAGGATCAGGGTCGTGACGGTGGCGGCAACCTCCAGATAGAGGTGGTCGCTGCCGGTACTCAGCATCCATGCTGACCACAGGTATGACGTGAGGACGCCCAACGACACCAGGGTGTCCATGGTCGCCGCGCCGTGCCGCAGGTTGGTCCAGGCGGCGTGGTGCAGTGGCCAGGCGCCCCAGAACACGACGGGGGTGGCGAGGGCGAGCGCCCACAGGGGCCAGTGCGGGAATTGCAGGGCCGGAATCATCGACAGCGCGATGACGGGGATCGTCAGGGCCAGCGACACCAGCAGGCGCGGCAGGTAGGCCGTTTCGGCGGGGGTATCGGTCTTGTCGATGCTTGCGGTGTAGCCGGTGGCCTCGACGGCCGCGACCAGCTCGTCTGTGGTCACACTCTCGGGATAGGTGACGGCCGCCTGCTCGGTCGCGAAGTTCACGCTGGCGTGAACACCGTCGATCCGGTTGAGCCGCTTCTCAATTCGGGCCGCGCATGACGAACACGTCATGCCGCCCACCGACAGTGTGACCGACGTGGTCATGCGCGATCCGCCTCCGGCTTCTCGCTGGTCGTCATGCCGGTTGGACGACGTCGTATCCGGCGTCTTCGATGGCGGCGGCAACGGCGGCGCGGTCGGGCTCGCCGTCCACCCGTACGGTTCCGGCCTTGAGGTCGACCTCGACACCGGTCACGCCGGGCAGCGGCTCGACAGCAGAGGTGATGGACGCGACGCAGTGTCCGCACGACATTCCCTGAACTTCAAGTACCTGACTCATGCCCTGGAGTATATACCCATAGGGGGTATAGGTAGCGCTGTGATTCGGGTCTCTGTGGAATCTGCTCTTTTAGTCGCTTCGGGTGGCATCCTGGTTCCATGGCGCGCAAAGAAATTGATCCGGTCCGGGCGAAGAGTGCCCTCGCGGTAGCGAAGGAGCACCCGGGCATGCTGCTGTTCGTGGCGTCGCCGGTGATCGCCGCCATCGTGCTGGTCGGCGTGTTTGTCAGCACGGGCTGGGCCGTGTTCCTGGCCTTGGTGGTACTTGGGCTGGCCGTCTTCGGTGGCTCCGCGCTGCTGCGTAAGCGCTGATAGAACCTTTTTTCGCTTTGCATTTTCGCTTCGGGTGAAACGCTGTTTTGTTGCAGATGTAACGGTGTAATCATGTAAGCATGAGGCAACGTCATTCTGGCCAGGACCGCCGCGGCGGCTGGCAACAAGCGCAGCAGCCCGACGCGGGCGACGCCGCCGACTGGTTCGCCGGCCGGCTCCCAGAAGAGTGGTTCGCCGGCGACCCGGACGTCACGGTGGACCGGGAGGAGATCGTGGTCATCGGGCGCCTGCCCGAGTCCGAGAATCCGGAAACGGCCGCTCGGGCTTCCGGGCGGGTGGCCCGCTTCCGGGAAGAGACCCGGTCCGAGCGCATGCGGATCGCCGATGAGGCCGAAGCGCGCTACGGCCGCAAAGTGGCCTGGGGCGTGTCGGTGGGGGAGTCGGAGCGAATCCTGTTCACCCACTTGGCCGTTCCGGTGATGACGCGGCTCAAGCAGCCGGAGCGTCAGGTGCTCGACACGCTGGTCGACGCCGGCGTGGCCCGGTCGCGGTCCGATGCGCTGGCGTGGTCGGTCCGATTGGTCGGTGAGCACGCCGAAGAGTGGCTCGCGAAACTGCGTGATGCCATGACCGCGGTCGACGATCTTCGTGCGGAGGGCCCGCAACTCTGATCAACCATTGACGTTCGCTGCCGCGCGGGTGCAGGCTCAAAGGACCGGCCCGATGGGAGCGCGTCATGAGCGATCGGTTGTTCAATTACATCGGCGAGATGCTGTGCGGCGGCCTGGATGCCGACCTCGCGTCAGCCTGTGTGCTCGGGCCGGGTGACTTCACGAAATTCTTGACCGATGACGTGCGACTGCACGTCATCCAGGGACGGTTGGCGGCCGAGGAATGGGGCAGCGCCGAGCAGCGCGGGCCGGTGCGAGTGCTGGCCACGCACATCGTCATCACCGAGCATGGGCTGCTGTACGCGGCCGAGGTCGGCGGGCCCAATCCCGGCTACTACCTCGCTGCGCCGCGGGCACTGCTCGAACCTGTTGCCGACCACATCGCCGACAGCCCGCCGCCGTCGGGCACGGCCGCCGCGGTGGACTGCCGACTGGAGCACGACCTCACCTCCATCTGGCAGTTCGAGAGTGCACTGCGGCACCGCCTCGAGTCCGATCCGGTCATCCGGGTCCAACTGACGTCTGCGTTCGCGGCCTGAGTCATGGGCTAGGGCGCCCCTTCGCGTTGAGTGTGCGTGGGCGCAGACAAGTGCCGAGTAGCGATCAGCTGCGATGCACAGTCAATTGCAGCCTCGGTTTGAGTGTGCACTGCGGCAGACAAACGTCGAGTGGCGATCAGCTGGGACGCACAGTGAACACAGGCTCTGATTGACTGTGCGCTGCGGTCGAGAAACACGCAGCGGCGATGCACGGTCAACTGCGTTCGGACGCACACGTCGGCCGTCACCGACGCACCGCGCAACCGTCAGGCCTGCGTCATCTTCCAGTAGGCCCCGCGCCGCTGGAGGAGTTCATCGTGGGATCCCCGCTCGACGATGCGCCCGGCCTGGACCACGAGGATCAGATCGGCGTCCCGGATGGTGGAAAGCCGGTGCGCGATGATGAAACTCGTCCGATTGCGACGCAGCTCCGCGGTGGCCTGGGCGATCAGCAGCTCGGTGCGGCTGTCGACAGAACTGGTGGCCTCGTCGAGGATCAGCAGCTGCGGTTGCCGGACCAGTGCGCGGGCAATGGTGATCAGCTGCTTCTCGCCGGCGCTGATGTTCACGCCGTTCTCGTTGAGGCGCGTCTGGTATCCGTTCGGCAGCGTGTGCACGAAGTGGTCGACGCGCGCGGTGCGGGCAGCCTCGATCACCTCGGCCTCGGTGGCGTCGGGACGTCCGTAGGCGATGTTGTCGTAGATGGTGCCGCCGATCAGCCACGTGTCCTGCAGCACCATGCCGACGCGCGACCGCAGCTCGGCGCGGCTCATCGTCGCGATATCTCGGCCGCCCAACAGGATTCGGCCGGAATCCGGCTCGTAGAACCGCATCAGCAGATTCACGAGCGTGGTCTTTCCGGCCCCGGTCGGCCCGACGATGGCCACGGTGCTGCCCGGTTCGGCGACGAACGACAGGTCCTCGATGACCGGGGTTCCGGGTACGTAGGAGAAGTTGACCCGCTCGAACTCCACGAGGTCCGGCGCCGCTGAGCCCCCACCCGACTCCGGCCCGGCCACGAGGGCGGCCTCTTCGTCGGCGTCCAGGAACTCGAAAACCCTTTCCGCGCTGGCCATCCCGGACTGCATGGTGTTGTACATCGACGCGATCTGGGTCAATGGCTGGTTGAACTGCCGCACGTACTGGATGAACGCCTGGATGCTGCCCAGGCTGATCTGGGCCGTCGCCACCTGGATACCACCGACCACCGCGACGCCGACATAGCTGATGTTGCCGATGAACGTCGTGATCGGGGAGACCAGCCCGGACAGCGACTGCGCGCCGAAACTTGCCTGGTACACATCGTCGTTCAGTTCGCGGAACTTCTCCTCGGCCAGTGCCCGGTGCCCGAAGGTCTTGACGACGGTGAAGCCGCTGTAGGTCTCTTCGATGTGGGCGTTGAGCCGGCCCGTATTGCGCCACTGGGCCATGAACTGTTGCCGCGACCGCTTGGTGATGAGCCGCGTCGCGAGCAAGGTGAACGGCACTGTCAGCACGGTGATCAAAGCGAGCAGCGGCGAAATCCAGATCATCGCCGCCAGCACCGCCACCACCGTCAGCGCCGAGGTCAGCAGTTGACTGACGGTGATGGTCAGTGACGTCTGGACGTTGTCGATGTCGTTGGTGACGCGGCTGAGAATCTCGCCGCGGGGCCGGGAATCGAAGTAGGACAACGGCAGTCGGTGAATCTTGTCCTCGACGTGGGCGCGCAGCCTGAACATGGTGCGCTGCACGATGGTGTTGAGCAGCCGCGCCTCCACCCACACCATCAGCGCCGAGCCGAGATACAGCAGCAGTGCCAGGGTCAGCACGTGACCGATCGCGGTGAAGTCGACGCCCTGTCCCGGAACCACATCGGACCCGGCCAGCAGGTCGGCAAAGGTGTTGTCGCCGCGCGCCCGCGCCGCCGCGACCGCCTGCTCACGGCTCATGCCCGCCGGCAACCCGCGGCCCAGCACACCGTTGAACAACAGGTCGGTGGCATGGCCCAGGATGCGGGGCCCGATCACCCCGACGGCGATCCCCGCGATGCCCAACAGCATCACCACGACAACCCGGCCGCGTTGCGGCGCCAGCTGTTTCACCAGCCGCAGCGCCGTGCCACGGAAGTTCTCGGACCGCGAACCGGACGCCAGCATGGCTGCCGACGGCGGCCGGGTCACGCCACGCCTCCGGCCACAACCGCCTGCGAATCGGCGAACTCGCGATATACCGCGCAGGACTCAAGAAGCTCGGAATGCGTGCCAGTGCCGACCACCCGGCCGTTGTCCAGCACGACGATCTGATCGGCCGTGACGACCGTCGAAAGACGTTGGGCGACAATGATCACCGTGGCATCCGTGGCCGTGGCAGACAATGCCGCACGCACCCGGGCGTCGGTGTGGACATCCAACGCCGAGAATGCGTCGTCGAACAGGTACACCGCGGGCCGCCGGACCACGGCGCGGGCGATGGCGAGCCGCTGGCGCTGGCCGCCAGAGAAATTCGTGCCGCCCTGAGCGACGGGCATGCCCAGCCCCGCGGGGTGATCCGCCACGAAATCGGCCGATGCGACGCCGAGCGCGGCCCACATCTCGTCTTCGGTCGCGTCGGCCTTACCGAACCGCAGGTTGTCGGCGACAGTGCCAGAAAAGACGTGCCCGCGCTGCGGCACCACCCCGATCATCGACCACAACTGTTCGGGATCGTAGTCGCGGACGTCGACGCCGTCGACCATCACGGAGCCGGAGGTGACGTCGTACATCCGGCACAACAGTGCCATCAGCGTCGACTTGCCGGAGCCGGTCGATCCCACGACGGCCGTTACGGTCCCCGGCAACGCAGTCAGCGAAACCCCGTGCAACACAGGGTCGTCGGCCCCGGGATACCCGAAGGTGGCTGCCGTCACCCGTATCTCACCGCGCCGAACCTTCGGCACCACGGGCGCAGCGGGCGCCACGATCGACGGCTCGGTCGCGAGCACATCGGTGATCCGCTCGGCGCACACCGACGCGCGCGGCAGGATCACCAGCACGATGGTCACCATCAGCACGGCCATCAGGATCTGCATGAAGTACGAGAGGAACGCGATCAGCGAGCCGACCTGCATCTGGCCGTGATCGATGCGGATACCGCCGAACCAGATCACCGCCACGCTGGACAGATTCACCACGAGGGTCGTCGCGGGCAGCATCAGGGCCTGCCACCGGCCGACGGTCAGGGTGGTGTCGGTCAGCTCGTGATTCGCGTCGGCGAACCGGGCGCGTTCGGCGTCCTCGTGCGCGAAGGCCCGGACCACGCGGATACCGGTGAGCTGCTCGCGCAGCACCCGATTGATGTTGTCGATCAGCCGCTGCATGCGGCGGAACAGCGGTAGCAGCCGGGAGATGATCAGGTAGTTGCAGATCGCCATCACCGGCACGCTGACCAGCAGCAGCCAGGACAGGCCGGCGTTCTGGTGCACGGCCATCGCGATGCCGCCGATGCACATTATCGGCGCGGTGATCAGCATGGTGCAGGTCATCTGCACCAGCACCTGGATCTGCTGGACGTCGTTGGTGGTGCGGGTCATCAGCGTGGGCGCCCCGAACCGCACGGCTTCGGCGTTGGACCAGCCGAGCACCTGGCGGAACACCGCCCACCGCAGATCACGGCCGAAGCCCATGCCGGCGCGCGAACCGAAGTAGACCGCGCCGATGGCGCACAGCACCTGCAGCGCGCTGACGCCGAGCATGACGGCGCCGAGCCGACCGATGACGGCGGTGTCGCCGCGCGCGACGCCGTGGTCGATGATGCGGGCGTTGAGCGTCGGCAGATACAGCGAGGCCAGCGTGCTGATCAGTTGCAGCGTCGCCACCACCGTCAGCTGCCGCCGATACGGCCTCGTGTACTGCCGCAGCAGTGCCCAGAGCATGCGGTTACTGTGGCACACCCGAGAATGCTTGTAGAAAGACCAGGTCAGTCGGCATGTCGGTGGTTGACCTCAGAACCTGCCGCTACAGTGCATGGCGTGACCCGCAGACAGGTGAAGACTGCCGCCGCGACCGTGCTTGCCGCGGCGATGATTCCGGCGATGTCCGCCTGCTCGGACGACGGCAACGGTGGCGGCGCCCCCGCGGGCGGCCCGTCGGGCCCGTCTGCATCGGGCCCGGCCAAGCATGGCCCCATGTTCCCGGTGTGTGGCGGCGTCAGCGATCAGACCGTCACCCAGCTGACCCAGGTCACCGGCCTCGTCAACACGGCGAAGAACTCCGTCGGCTGCCAGTGGCTGGTCAACGGTGGCATCCTCGGTCCGCACTTCTCGTTCACCTGGTACCGGGGCAGCCCGATCGGCCGCGAACGCAAGACCGAGGAACGGACGCGGGCCGACGTCAACGACATCAATATCAACGGCCACTCCGGTTTCGTCGCACTCGGCGAGGACCCGATGATCGGCAAGAGCCTGTGCGAAGTCGGCATCCAGTTCGACGACGACTTCATCGAATGGTCCATCAGCTTCTCCCAGAAGCCGTTCCCCGATCCGTGCGACATCGCCAAGGAACTGGCCCGGCAATCGATTGCGAACGCGAAATGACACGACGGAAACTGGCTGGAGCGGTCGCCGTGATGTCGGCGTTGGCGCTGGTGGGTTGCGCCCGCTCGGTCGAGGGCACCGCGATGAAGGAAGGCGCCGGCGGCGGCAGCGAGCACTCGGCGGATTCGTACCCGAACCTGCTCAAAGAATGCGACGTGCTGACCAACGACGTGCTGGCCAAGACGGTCGGCGCGGACCCGCTGGACATCCAGAGCACCTTCGTGGGCGCGGTGTGCCGGTGGCAGGCGCTGAACCAGTCGGCGGGCCTCATCGACATCACCCGGTTCTGGTACGAGCAGGGCAGCCTCGATGAGGAGACCAAGGTCGCCCAGCACCTCAACTACAAGTACGAGACCAAGGCGATCGCCGGCGTGAAGTCGATCATCATGCACCCGAACGATCCCAACGGTTCGTGCGGCGTGGCGAGCGACGCCGCCGGTGTCGTGGGCTGGTGGGTCAACCCGCAGGGGCCGGGTGCCGACACCTGCGGCATGGCCACCAAGCTCATGGAGCTGACGCTCGCCACCAACTCCTAGCGCGGGATGTGGAACTGGTCCAACGTGGCGCTGCGCAGCTCAACCTGCGACCAGTGCCGGTCGGTGTGCAGGACCGCGATCGCTGACGTCGGGTACTTCATCGCGATCTGACCGGCGACGTCAGGGTCGCTCGTGTCGAGGGACGCCAGACTCAGCGCGAGCGACGACATGACCGGTTCGTGGCCGATCACCAGCAGCGTGTTCGCCACCTCCGGCGCGCCGTTGATGACCTCGATGGCGATGCCTGCCGTCGCGTCGTAGAGGCGCTCGACGAATGTCACGGGCGCGCTGACGCCGGTGCGCTCGAGCGTCTGCCGGGTCCGGGTGGCGGTCGAGCACAGGACGGCGTCGACGGGCGGGAGATTTTCCCGAATCCAGTCTCCGGCCAGTGCCGCTTCGCGGATGCCGCGCTTGGCGAGCGGCCGCTCATGGTCGGCGACCCCGTCGGGGTAGTCGGATTTCGCGTGCCGCAGCAGGATCAATGTTCGGGTTCCCGTCACCCGCCCACCGTAGATCCCCGGAGTTGTCGGTGCCGGGTTTTACACTCGCCGCATGCGTTTCGTCCACACCGCCGACTGGCAGCTCGGTATGACCCGGCATTTCCTGGGCGGTGAGGCGCAGCCGCGCTACTCGGCCGCACGCCGTGATGCGGTGGCCCGCCTCGGTGCGCTGTGCGCCGAGGTGGGAGCGGACTTCGTCGTCGTGGCGGGGGATGTCTTCGAGCACAACCAGCTCGATCCGCGTGAGGTCAGCCTGTCGCTGGAGGCCATGCGCGCCATCAAGATTCCGGTGTTCCTGTTGCCCGGCAACCACGATCCGCTCGATCCGTCATCGGTGTACACCAGCACACTGTTCCTCACCGAATGCCCGCCGAACGTCACGGTGCTCGACGGTGTGCATGAGCTACGCCCCGGCGTGCAGATCATCGGCGCGCCGTGGCGCTCCAAGGCACCCACCTCGGACCTGACGGGCGACGCGGTGGCCGACCTGCCGGCCGATGGCGTCACCCGAATTGTGGTGGGCCACGGCGGGGTTGACGTCCTCGATCCCGACCCCACGAAGCCGGCGCTGATCCGGCTCGACACGGTCGAGGCCGCCGTGCGCCGGGGCGCGATCCACTACGTGGCGTTGGGGGACAAGCACTCTCGCACCGAGGTCGGCAGCACCGGGCGGGTGTGGTACTCGGGTGCTCCCGAGGTCACGAATTTCGATGACATCGAAGCGGATTCGGGCCACGTCCTGGTGGTCGACGTCGACGACGCGGATCAGTCGGTGAAGGTCGAGGCCCGGAGGGTGGGCCAGTGGCGGTTCATCACGCTGCGCCGGGTCGTCGACACGGATCGCGACATCGCCGATCTGGACCTGAATCTCGACGGCCTGCCGGACAAGGAACGCACGGTGGTCCGCCTGGCGCTGACCGGCTCTTTGACCATCTCCGACAAGGCTGCGCTCGACGTCTGCCTGGATCGCTACGCGCGGCTGTTCGCCGCGTTGACCACGTGGGAGCGGCACACCGACCTCGTCGTGGTCCCGGCAGACGGTGAATTCTCGGACCTGGGCATCGGCGGGTTCGCCGCGGCGGCGGTCGACGAACTGGTCGGCACCGCAAGCGCTTCGGGCGCCGACGCCGACGACGCGCGCGCGGCTCTCGCGCTGTTGCTGCGTCTGGTCGACCGGGGGAGCGCGGCATGAAGTTGCACCGGCTGGTCCTGACCAATTACCGCGGTATCACCCACCGCGAGATCGATTTTCCCGAGCGCGGCGTGGTGGTGGTCGCCGGTGCCAACGAGATCGGCAAGTCCTCCATGATCGAGGCGCTCGATCTGCTGCTGGAGTCCAAGGACCGCTCGACCAAGAAAGAGGTCAAGCAGGTCAAGCCGACTCACGCTGACGTGGGCGCCGAGGTGACGGCCGAAATCTCCACCGGCCCTTACCGGTTCGAGTACTACAAGCGGTTCCACAAGAAGGCCGAGACGCGGCTGACGATCATCGCGCCGCGCCGTGAGCAGCTCACCGGCGACGAGGCGCACGACCGGGTGCGGGCGATGCTCGAGGAGACGGTCGACACCGAACTCTGGCGGGCCCAGCGCATTCTGCAGTCTGCGGCCATGGTGCCGGTCGATCTCGCCGGATGCGACGCGTTGGCTCGGGCACTCGATGTCGCGGCCGGCCAGGCCGGCGCGCTCGAGGGCGCGCTGTCGGGCAGCGAGCCACTGCTGGTCGACCGGATCGACGCCGAATTCCTGAAGTACTTCACGCAGACCGGTCGCCCCACCGGCGTGTGGGCCGAGGCCATCAAAGGCCTCAAGGCCGCGCAGGCCGAGGTCGCGGCGCGTACCGCCGCGGTGGCCGAGGTCGATGAGGCGGTCCGCCGGCACGGCGAGCTGACGGCGGAATTGGCCACGGCCACTGAGCAATTGGTAGTCGCCGAGGTACGGCTGGCGTCGGCTCGCGAGGCGGCCACAGCGGTGGCGCGAGTCCGTGACGACCTCGCCCAGGCACGCGTGCAGACGCAGGCCGCGATGGCGACCTCGACGGCAGCGCGCAGCGCACTCGATGAACGGCAGCGGCTGCAAGCCGACGTCGAGCAGCGGACCGCCAGCATCGGTGCACTGACAGCCGCCGCCGAGCACGCCGCGCAACAGCAGGTGGCCGCGGCGCAACTGCAGCAGGCGGCCGATACCGCCGTGGCGGTGGCGCGGTCCGTGGTGGACGCCGGCCGGGTGCGCCTGGATGCGGCGCGGCGCGTGGTGGACCAACTGTCCCAGCGTGCAGAGGCCGGGCGGCTGGCCGGCCTGCTGGAGCGGGTGCAGGCCGCCGCGGACGAACTGGCGGCGGTCACCGCTCAGCTGGGCAAGATCACGCTGACCGTTGCGGGCATGCGCGCCATCGAAACGGCCGCCGCCGCGGTGGACCGTGCTGCAGCGGCCGCTGAACTCGCCTCGGCACGAATCGAATTGGTCGCGCACGGTGACGTCGAGCTGCGGGTCGGCGACCAGGACGTGACGTTGTCCGCCGGCGCGGAGTGGGCGACGAGCGCGGGCGGCCGGACCGATGTCGAGCTTCCCGGACTGCTGACGGTGCGGGTGCTGCCCGGCACCCCGGCAGCGGACACGAGTGCCGTGCTGGACGCGGCGCGCAATGCACTGGCGGCCGCGCTCCAGCCGCACGGGGTCGCCGATGTCGAGGCCGCGCGGGCCCTGGACGCTCGGCGGCGCGAACTCGAAGCCGAGCGTGATCGCCTGACCGTCACCCGGCAGACCCTGCTGGGCGCCGACACGGTCGAGGCGCTCGCGGGCCGGCTGGCGGGGCTGCGGGAGCAACTGGGCGACACCGATCCCATCGATGTCGGGGCCGCGCGGGCCGAGCTGGAAGCGGCCGATGCCGAACAGCGCCGGGCCGCAACCGATTACGAACAGTGCCGTGACACCGCCACCGCCGCGGCGGCCGCGGTGGCGGCCGCGCTGACCGCGGCGACGGTCGCCCGCGAGAAGGTGACGGCGGCGACGACCGCGCTGACCGAGGCCACCGCGCGACTGACCCGGCAGCGCGAGCTCGAAGACGACGCAGCGTTGACTCAGCGCGTGGCGGTGCTGGCGGAGCAGGCTGCCGCCGCCACGGCGCGTGAACAGGAGCTGGCCGCCGCGCTGGCTGCCGCCGCACCCGAGGCCGTCGACGCGGAACTGGCCTCGGCCACCTCGGACTCGGCCCGGCTCGCTACCCGGCGCCGCGAACTCGATGACCAATTGCGGGACGTGGCAGCGCAATTGAAGGTGTACGGGACGCAGGGCCGGCAGAGCCAGCTCGATGTGGCCGAGATCGCGCTGCGGCACGCCGAATCCGAGCACGCTGCGGTGGGCCGGCGGGCCCGGGCCGCCGAAATGCTGCGCGCGGTGATGGGCCGGCACCGCGAGCAGGCTCGACAGCGGTACGTGGCACCGTTCCGCACGGAGGTGGAACGGCTGGGGCGCATCGTGTTCGGCGACAGTTTCGCCGTCGAGGTCGACAGTGATCTGCGGATCTGCAGCCGCACCGTGGCGGGCACCACCGTGCCGTACGAGAGCCTGTCCGGTGGGGCGAAGGAACAGTTGGGGATCGTCGCCCGACTGGCCGGAGCGGCGTTGGTGGCCAAGGAGGACACCGTCCCGGTGATCATCGACGACGCCTTGGGCTTCACAGATGCGGGACGCTTGACCCGGATGGGTGAGGTGTTCGACGCCGTCGGCGGCGACGGTCAGGTGATCGTGCTGACCTGCAGCCCCGAGCGTTATGCCAGCGTCGGTGACGCGACGCGCATCGAGCTCACGGCTTAGGCCGTTGGCGGGGTGCGTTTCGTGACAGACTGCGGCGGTGATCGCTGATTTCGTCGTCGTGGGTACCGGCTCGGCCGGTGCGGTGCTGGCTGATCGACTGAGCGCCGACGGCGCCGCGCAGGTGGTGGTGCTGGAGGCCGGGGCCGTCGACAAGAACCAGTTCATCCACATCCCGGCGGCCTTCTCGAAGCTGTTCCGCGGCGAGTTCGATTGGGATTACTCGACAGAACCGCAGCCCGAGCTCGCGGACCGGCGCATCTACTGGCCGCGCGGCAAGACCCTCGGCGGCTCGTCGTCGATGAACGCCATGATGTGGGTCCGCGGCCTGCCTGCGGACTACGACGAGTGGGGTGAGCTCGCCGGCGAGGAGTGGTCGTACGCGGCGGTGAAGAAGTACTTCGACCGGATCGAGGCCGGGCCGCTGGTGCTCAGTCCGCAGCGCAGTCCCCGCGGCATCACTGCCGCGTGGCTGGAAGCGGCCGAGCAGTCCGGCCACGAGGGCTTCGTCGAGACCAGGGTCTGTCAGCGCCGCGGCGCCCGCTGGAGCACCGCCGACGCGTACCTGCGGCCGGCCATCCGTAGGTCGAACCTGCATCTGCGCACCGGTGCCACGGCAACCCGGGTGCTGATCGAGGACGGCCGGGCGGTGGGCGTCGAATACGAGGCGGACGGCCGTCGGCAGATCGTCCGGGCGCGCCGTGAGGTGATCCTGTGCGGCGGGGCGATCAACAGCCCGCAGCTGCTGATGCTGTCCGGGATCGGTCCGCGCGAGCATCTGGCCGAGCACGGTATTGACGTCGTCCACGATGCGCCGGGCGTCGGCTCGAATCTGCTGGATCACCTGGTGGTGCTACTCGGGTTCGAGGCCAACTGCGACACCCTGATCAGCGCGGAAAAACCGCTGCAGCTGCTCAACTACCTCACCCGTCGTCGTGGCATGCTGACCTCGAATGTCGGTGAGGCGTATGGCTTTGTCCGCAGTGATCCCGACCTCGCGCAGCCCGACGTCGAGCTGATCTTCGCCCCGGCGCCGTTCTACGACGAGGGCATCGGCGAACCGTATCCGCGCGACGCGGTGGCGATGGGGCCGATCCTGGTGAAGCCCAAGAGCACCGGCACCATCCGGCTGGCGTCGGCCGACCCGCTGGTCAAGCCGATCATCGATCCGCGCTACCTTTCTGACCCCGAGGGCGCCGACCGCAAGGCATTGCTGGCGGGCCTGCGGATGCTCGCGGACATGACGCAGGCCCCCGCGCTGAAGGGACTGCTCGGCGACATCGCCCGCCCGGTGGGCGCGCACGATCTCGACGACCGGACGCTGGAGCTGGCACTGGCCACCACGTCGCACACGCTGTATCACCCGACCACGACGTGCCGGATGGGCAGCGACGAGGCCAGCGTGGTCGACCCGCAGCTCCGCGTCCGCGGTGTCGCGGGGCTGCGGGTCGCCGACGCTTCGGTGATGCCGACCATCATCCGGGGGCATACCCACGCCCCGAGCGTGCTGATCGGTGAGAAGGCCGCCGACCTCATCACCGCCTGAATCAGAAGTAGGCGTTCGCGGGAATCGCGGTGCCGTGCAGCAGGTTCTGTCCGACCACGCGGGCCTTGTAACCGACGGGGTTGTGCAGCGTGATGGTGCGGATGTTGCGCCAGTGCCGGTCGAGGTTGCGTTGCCGGCTGGCTGCGCTGGCGCCGCCGAGCTCCAGCAGCTTGGTGGCGGCGCGCGGCGCAATGTCGTCCAGATGCACCTTCACCTTGGCTGCCTGCAGCTGGGCCTGGGCGGTCAGCTCGGCGTCGGGCACCCCGTCGGGACCGGTCGAATCGATGGCCGCTCCGATTGCGGCCGCCGCATCCAGCACCGCGGCCCGGGCAATGTAAGCGGAGCTGGCCAATTCGCCGAGCTGGCGCTGCAGCAGCGGGTCATCGGTCGGCGACGCTGCGGAGGCATGGCTGAAGCTGCGCTCACGGGACCGCAGCAGCGCGATCCCGTCGTCCACGATGTTCTCCAGGATTCCGGCCACCACGGCGTGGATGTACAGCTGCAACAACGTGTATTGCACCGAGGGCACGGGCTCCGCGTCATATGGCGTGTCCGAGAGCACCTCGTCGGGCAGCACCGTCACGTCCTGGAACCGCGTGGTGCCGGTTCCGGTACGGCGCTGGCCGAAACCGTCCCAGTCGTCGATGATCGTCACGCCCGCGCGGTCGGCCGGGACGATGACGATCGCCACCGAATCATGATCGGTGGTCGCTGTCACGGTCAGATAGTCCGAGAACAGGGTCCCGGTGCTGTAGAACTTCTCGCCGGTCAAGGTGAATCCGCCGTCGTGGCCCGGTGCCAAGCGGGTGTTGAACACGAGGCTGCCCACCGCGTGGGAGCCCTTCTCACTGAACGCGTTGCCGAACACCTTGCCGTCGGCGACCTTCTGCAGCCAGGCCCGCGATCCGGGCTGGTCCAGGGTGCGCAGCCGCTCCTCGACGAACCAGAAGTGCGTGCGGAAGATGTGCGCCACCACCGGATCGGCACGGGCGACGTCGATCACGGCGGAAAACAGCTGTGGCACCGTGACGCCGGCTCCGCCCAGTTCGCTGGGCAGGCGCAGGGTGCCGAATCCGGCCCGCTTGAGCGCGGCCACCTGGTCGAATGGATTCACGTCGTCCAGATCGCGGTCTTTGGCGCCCGCTGCGATATCGGCCAGCAGGTCGGTCCATGTGGTTGTGTCGGGGAGGTCGAGGATCGTCATGCCCCAGTTCTACGTACCAGCACAGTCACAGGCACGGCTTACGCTCGCCCCGAACCAAACGCGGCACAATGAGTGGCGATGACCATGAACGCCAAGCGCCGCAAGGCGCACGACAAGCTCGCGGCACTGCCGGGGGTGCGGTCGGTGCGGCGCCCGGTCCGGTCAAGTGGCGCAGAGGAATTCGATCTGTTCTATGTGCGGACCGGACCGCCGGGTGAGCATCCGCTGGTGATCGTTCCGGGCGGGCCGGGTGCGGCGTCCATCGGGCACTACCGCAATCTGCGCCGTCGGGCGACGGCTGCCGGTCTGGACGTCATCATGGTCGAGCACCGCGGCGTCGGCATGTCCCGGCACGACGATGCCGGCGCCGACCTGCCCGCGGAGGCGTTGACCATCGAGGCCGCGGTCGACGATATCGCCGCGGTGTTGGACGACGCCGGCGCCGAGTCCGCCGTGGTCTATGGCACGTCGTACGGCAGCTACCTGGCGGCCGGTGTGGGTGTGCGCCATCCCGATCGGGTTCACGCGATGGTGCTGGATTCGCCGCTGCTGTGCGCCGACGACATCGACGCGGTGCGTGACGCCACCCGGGCCGTGCTGTGGGACGGCACCGACCCGACGACGGAGGGGCTCGCCAAAAGGGTGCGGGGCCTGGCCGCCGACGGGCAGCTGACGCCCTGGGTGGTGCAACTGGCGACGGGGCTGTACGGCCTGGTCGGCCCGGAAGTGCTGGAGCAGCAGCTCGAGTTGCTGCTCACCGGACGGGGCCTGCTGTGGGGCGCCATCGGGCACAGCACCAAGCTGCTGTTCGAGAGCAAGACGCCGTACCGGCATGAGCCCGACCTGGTCGAGCACATCGGCTACCAGGAGCTCAACTACGCCCCCGAACCCGACGGTCTGCCGCTCGACCCGGCGCTGGCGTACCGCGAATCCGCCACGGGTGACCCGGATTTCGTCGCGGAACCGTTCGACCTGGTGGCCGCGATGCCGGGATTCGACTGGCCCACCGTGGTGATCTCGGGTGGCAGGGATTTGATCACGCCGCCGGCCATCGCCCAGCGGGTCGCGGGGCTGATTCCGGACGCCGTGCTACTCGAACTGCCCAGCGCCGGGCACAGCGTGCTCGACATGCGTGAGAGTGCGGCGCTGACCATCGCCACCGCCGTGTGCACCGGCGAATACGCGGGATTACCGGACCGGGCAACGGAATTGGACAATGTGCCGCCGGACTTCACGGTGCGCTTGATGGTCAAGGGCATCGCGACGGCCGCGGCTGCCGAGTCGCTGGTGCCGGCCGGGCTGCCGCGGGCCATCCGGCAACTCAGGACTTGGTGAAGCCGATCGTCATGTAGTTCAGGTCGCCCAGGCCCGCTGGGCCGAAGTTGGCCAAAGTGCTTCGGACCGCGACGTTTCCGGGTGATTGGGCGAGCGGCAGGCTGAACGTTTCGGCCCAGAGCATGCGATCCAGCTGGTTGGCCAGGGCCTGCGCCTTCGTGGGATCAAGTTGGTCGAGGGTCTCCTCGATCTTGGCGTCGATCTCGGGCGTGCCGATCTTGCCGAAGTTGCTCTCGCCGTCCGAGGCATAGATCTGGGTCAGCCCGCTCAAGGGGAACGCATCGCCCTGCCAGGCGAAGGCGGCGATGTCGAAGTTGCCGGGAATGATGTACTGGCTGAAGAAGTCTGCGCCCGAGGACACCACCAAATCGAGCCGGACGCCGATCTCGCCGAGGGTCTTCTGGGCGATCTGAGCGATCTGCCGGCCGCTGGCGGCGTCATAGAAGACGAACCGGATGGTCAACGGGTGGCCGTCCTTCTCCCGCACCGAACGGCCGGCGGGCAGCTTCCAGCCCAGCGCGTCGAGCTCGCGTCCGGCTCCCGCGGGGTCGAAAGGTGTCCCGCCGCTGTTGTTCTGGTAACCCTCCTGCCCGGCAACGTAGATGTGGTTGTTGAGCGGCACCGGGTTGTCCACCAGGCCGTGCTGCAGGACGGTCACGATGGTCTTCCGGTCGATGCCCATGGCGACGGCGTGGCGCAGTGCCGGGTCGGCAAGGATCGAGCCGGTCGCGCCGTTGAACGTCAGATGCGACCAGGTGGGCCCGGGCGCGGTGCGGATGTCGACGCCTTTGGTTCGCCGGACGCGCACCATGTCGTCGATCGAGCCCAGCCCCGTGGCATCAATGGCGTTGTTCTGCAGCGCCGGGATGCGAGCCGCGTCGTCGAGCACGAGGAACGTGATGCTGTCCAGCAGCGGCCGGGCGCCCCACCATTTCGGATTGCGGGTCAACGTGATTCGTTGCGCGCCGCGGTCGACGTTCGAGATGACGAACGGACCGGCCGACGGCCCGGGCTTGGTCAGCTGACCCTTGTTGAAGACCTCGGGATCGGTCGTCGAGACCTTGGGCAGCAGCATGCCGTTGCCGGCGAACATGCCGCGCCAGTCGGCGTAGGGCCGGGAGAAGGTCATGATGGCCTGCCGGTCGTCGACGCCGCGGGTCACCGAGGCCACCCGCTCGCTGCCGTTGGGGCTGGCGATCTGGAACCTGGGATCTTTACCCGTCGTCGCGGTGACCTGCGCGGCGATGTCCTCCCAGGTGATGGGGGCGCCGTCGCTCCACACGGCCTTGGGATTGATCGTGTAGGTGACGACCTGCGGGTTGGTGCCGGTCAGCTGGATGTCGGTGAAGTAGTCGTGGTTGACGGTGGTCGAACCATCAGGCCCGACGACGAAGGCCCGCGGCAGCGTGGGCCGCAGGAGCGAGGCGGTGTCGACTGTGTTGCCGTCGATGTTCAGGGTGTTGAAGTTGTCCGGAAACGCCGTCAGCGCCAGGCGCAGATTGCCGCCGTCCATCAGGGTCGAGGGATTTCGCGGGTTGAGATCGTTGGCCGCGCCGAGTTTCGGTGCACCGGCACTGGATCCGCGGTACTGAGTCGAGCAACCGGCCAGCGCGATTATGGCCACGAGGACGACGATCACGAGGGGTAGCGGTCGAGTGCGGCGATCGGCACGCATCATTCACCTCCCGGCTGCGGCACGGCATCGAGCAACCGCTGGGTGTACGGGTCCTGCGGGGCGCCGAAAACCTCTGCGGCGTCACCCTGTTCGACGACGGCGCCCTTGTACATCACCGCCACGGTGTGGGCGAGATGGCGGACCACCGAAAGGTCGTGTGAGACAAACAGATACGACAGGTCGAAGCGCTGTTGCAGGTCCAGCAGCAGGTTGATGATGCCGGCCTGAATCGAGACGTCCAGCGCCGACACAGGTTCGTCGAGCGCCAGAATCTTGGGCTGACGCGCCAGGGCCCGGGCGATGCCGATGCGCTGCTTCTGGCCACCGGAGAACTCGGCGGGGTAGCGGGCGGCGTCCTCGTGCCGGAGGCCGACGATGCCGAGCAGTTCGGTGACGCGGTCGTCGATGCGGTCCTTGTCGAAGCCACCGACCCGCAACGGCTCGGACAGCACGTCGAACACCGGCAGCCGCGGATCCAGCGCCGCGACCGGATCCTGGAACACCACCTGCAGGTCGCCGCGCAGCTCGCGGCGCGTGTCGCGGGTCAGGCCGGCCACGTCATGGCCGAGCACCGTGATCGAACCCGATTGCGGCGCGGTCAGATTCAGAATCTGATGCAGCGTCGTGGTCTTGCCGGAACCGGATTCGCCGACGATGCCCAGGGTCCTGCCCTGCCGTAGCTGCAGACTGACGCCGTCGACGGCACGCAGCTCGCCGACCTTGCGCCGGAGCATCCCGCCGCTGAGCTTGAAGGTCTTCACCAGGTCGCTGACCGCGAGCACCACCGGCCGGTCGGCGTCGTCCTCCGCCACGACCTCGGGTTCGGTTGCGACCCCGTAGATTTCGGCCGCGCTGCGGCCCGTCACCTGGTCGGTGTGGATGCAGGCGGCAGCGTGCCCGGGTGCGACCTCCAGCAGCGCGGGCTCGGCCGCCCGGCAATCGTCGTCGGCCAGCGGGCAGCGCGGTGCGAACGGGCAACCCGGCGGCAGTCCCGCCATCGACGGTGGTGCGCCGGGGATCGGCACCAGTCGTGAGCCCTGCGGCGCATCGAGCCGCGGCACCGAGCCCAGCAGGCCGACGGTGTACGGCATCACGCGGTCGCGGTACAGATTCGCCACCGGCGCGGTCTCCACCGCCCGGCCGGCGTACATCACCATTGCGCGGTCGGCGAATTCGGCGACCACACCCAGATCGTGCGTGATCATCAGCACCCCGGCGCCGGTGACGTCGCGGGCGGTGCGCAGCACGTCGAGGATCTGCGCCTGCACCGTGACGTCGAGCGCCGTGGTGGGTTCGTCGCAGATGATGAGGTCCGGGTCGTTCGCGATCGCGGTGGCGATGACGACGCGCTGGCGCTCTCCGCCCGACAGTTCATGCGGGAACGCGCGCGCCCGGGCCGCCGGCTGCTTGATGCCGACCAGGTCCAGCAGTTCCACCGCCCGGGTCCGCGCCGCCCGCCGGTCGATCGAACGGTCATGCACGCGAAGGGCTTCGGCGATCTGGTCGCCGACGGTGTACACCGGGGTGAGTGCCGACATCGGGTCTTGGAACACCGTGCCGATCACCCGGCCGCGCACCTGGGACATCGCGTCGTCGTCGAGCCCGACGAGCTGCTTGCCCTGCAGCGTCACCGAGCCCGTCACCTGGGCGTGCTCGGGCAGCAGGCCCACCACCGCCATGGCGGTCGCCGATTTACCGGCGCCGGATTCGCCGACCAGTGCCAGCACCTCGCCGGGGGCGATGTGAAAGTTCATGCCGCGCACCGCCGAGACGTCCTCATCGGACGTCTGGAAGGTGACGGTGAGGTCGCGCACCTCGAGCAACGGCGCGCTCATCGCTTCACTACCCGCCGCCGACGTGGCCGCGCCGAGGGGTCGAGCGCGTCGCGCAGACCGTCGCCGATCAGGTTGGCGCACAGCACGATCAGCACCAGGACACTGGCCGGGAACAGGAACACCCAGGGGAACGTGGTGACCGACGGTGTGCCGTCGGCGATCAGCGTGCCCAGCGACACGTCGGGCGGCTGCACGCCGAAACCGAGGTAACTCAAACCGGTTTCGGCCAGGATGGCCATGCCGACGTTGAGTGTGGTGTCGATGATCAGGATGGACGCCACGTTGGGCACGATGTGCCGGGCGATTATCCGGGCGTGGCTGACACCCATATACCGTGCGGCCGTGACGAACTCGCGTTCGCGCAGGCTCATGGTCAGGCCGCGCACCATGCGTGAGCTGATCATCCACGAGAACGCCGCCAGCAGGATCACCAGCCACAGCACCGTGCTCTGATGCCGGATGCGCGGCGTCACGATTGCGATGAGGATGAAACCCGGGATCACCAACAGCAGGTCCACGATCCACATCAATACGCGGTCGCGCCAGCCCCCGAAGTAGCCCGCCACCGAGCCGACCGTCGCGGCGATGACCGTCGAGATGACGGCCACGCACACACCGATCAGCATCGACTTCTGCATGCCCCGCAACGTCTGCGCGAAGACGTCCTGTCCGAGCGCATTGGTGCCGAACAGGTGCCGGCCGTCGGGTGGCTGCAGCAGCGCGTCGAAATCCATGTCGGTGTGCGAGTAGGGCAGCAGCGGCGGCAGGGCGTAGCAGCCGACGAAGAGCACCACCAGCAGCACCAGCGACACGACCGCGGGCCGGTTGCGGACGAAGCGCCGCGCCACCAACGTACGGCGCGAGGCGAACCGGGCGCGGGGCAGCCCGAACTGGACGCTCATGAGACCCGCACCCGGGGATCGAGGGCGGCGTAGACGACGTCCGAGAGCAGGCCGCCGATCAGGATCGTCGTCCCGGAGAACAGCGTGAACGCGGCGACGATGTTGGCGTCTTGGCCGTTGATGCCCTGCACCATCCACTCACCCATGCCGTGCCAGCCGAAGATCTTCTCGACGAACACCGCGCCGGTGACCAGACCGGCGACGCCGTAGGCGAACAGCGTGGCCATCGGGATCAGCGCGGTGCGCAGGCCGTGCTTGAAGAGCGCCTGGCGCCGGGTCAGGCCCTTGGCGCGGGCGGTCCGGATGAAGTCCTGACCGAGCACGTCGAGCATCGCGTTGCGCTGATAGCGGCTGTAACCGGCGATGGCGCCGAGCGCCAGCGTCGTCGTCGGCAGCACCAGATGCTGTACCCGGTCGACGAACCCGTGCCAGCCGCCCGCGGCATACGGCGACGTCTCACCGGTGTACTGGAACAACTGGAAGCCCAGCACCTCGTTGACGCCGAGCGCGCCGAGAATCAGCAGGTTCGCGATGACGAACGTCGGGGCGCTGAGAATCAGCAGCGCCAGCACGGTGATGGTCCGGTCGGAGAGACGGTACTGCCGGATGGCGCCCCACGCCCCGATGATGACGCCGATGATGGAGCCCAGGATCGACCCGATGGCCACCAGCCGCAGGCTGGTCCACACCCGTCGTCCCAGTTCTTCGGAAACCGGTTGCCCGGTAACGGTTTTCCCGAAGTCCCCGTGTACCGCACCGGACACCCAGTTGGCGTAGCGCGGCAGCAGTGGCCGGTCGAGACCCAGGTCGTGGGCCTTGGCGTCGATGACGGATTGCGGTGGCCGCGGGTTGCGCTGCAACAGGTTGTCCAGCGGGTGGAAGGTGACCGACGTCAGCGCGAAGGTCAGGAACGTCGCCAGCGTCAACAGGATCGCGTAGTTGAACAATCGGCGGATCAGGAACCGCGTCATGGGCCGCTCGCTGGAATCCGCATCTGGACAGGTTAGGAGATCCCGGCGCACTAGTGCGGGATTGGCGCCCACTGGCCGCGGCCGCTTCGGCGTGAGCTGGTGACATGCCAATGAAGTGCCAATGACGTGCCAATTCTGATTCGCCGGAATACCTGACGGTCGAGGCGACTTGAAAACAAATGACCGGCTGCGTGCCCCAACGGTGTGGCGAAATCGTGGCAGATCGCGTCTAGGTGGGAGACCCGCGATGAGTCGAACCAAGAATTCTGAAGTAAGCAACAAGTGGGCCATCGGCGTTATCGCCGGGAGCATGGTCGTCGGCGTGACGACCGTGGTGCTTGTCGGAGCGCAGGCGCAGTCCGTGCAATCGACATCGGCCAATGGCACCTCGGTCAGTTCGGTCGTCAGCGCCACGACAGTCGGGCCGATCATCAGCGCCGCGCCGGCCATTACCGGACCTGCGCCGCTGTACCCGGGGCAGGACCCGGGCTGATGAGTTTCGCGGCGGGAGCGCATTCGTAGCCCCGGGCGAATCCCTGCGTGCTGCCTGGTTGGGAACTTCCAGAGCCGATCCAGCGGCCTCTCAGGTGGCCAAATTGCGGTGTTGGCGAACTGGCAGAACCAGTCCAGCGCACTGTCAGAGTGGCGCGCTTGACTCGAAGTATATGACCAGCCGCGCCCCGACGGCGCGGCGAAGCGGTCCCGAGTACACGGGAGGCAGATCATGAGTCGACCAGAAACTTCCGGCATCACCTTGAAATGGGCGATCGGCATCATCGGCGGCAGCGCCGCGGTGGGTGCCGTAGCGGTATGTGCGGGCGTGCTGGCGGCCCCATCGGAGACGACGACGGCGAACAGCACGTTGATCACGTCGACGAGCACGACGGCCCCGGTCACCTTCGCGGCACCGTCCATCACCGGCAAAGCGCCGCTGTGGGCCGGGCAGTCGCCGGACACCAACCCGCAGGGTTAGCCGGCTTTCACAGCTCGCCCATAGATTCGCCACAGTCGAGGCTCACACCGGTGCGAATAATGGAGCTGTGACAGGTCCCAGCAGCACCGCCCGTGACAGTGAAGCCCCGCGTGTCGTCATGCACCGCGCCGACGGCAAGCCGATCAACGTCCTCGTGGTCGACGACGAGCCCGTCCTCGCCGAGCTCGTCTCCATGGCATTGCGCTACGAAGGCTGGGACATCGCCACGGCCGGCGACGGCGCGAGCGCGATCGCGCTGGCCAAGGACAATCCACCCGACGTGGTGGTGCTGGACGTGATGCTGCCCGACATGAGTGGGCTCGACGTGCTGCGCAAGCTGCGCGAGCAGATCCCGGGACTGCCCCTGCTGCTGCTGACCGCCAAGGACTCGGTGGAGGACCGCATCGCCGGCCTCACCGCGGGCGGCGACGACTACGTCACCAAACCGTTCAGCATCGAGGAAGTGGTGCTGCGGCTGCGCGCGCTGCTGCGCCGGACCGGCGTGGCCAACGAAGCCGGCGGCGCGCAGATCGTTGTCGGCGATCTGGTGCTCGACGAGGACAGTCACGAGGTGACGCGCGCCGGCGAACAGATCACCTTGACCGCTACCGAGTTCGAGCTGCTGCGGTACATGATGCGCAACTCCAAGCGGGTGCTGAGCAAGGCCCAGATTCTCGACCGGGTGTGGAGCTACGACTTCGGCGGCCGCTCCAACATCGTGGAGCTGTACGTGTCGTACCTGCGTAAGAAGATCGACAGTGGCCGCGAGCCCATGATCCACACCCTGCGTGGCGCCGGATATGTCCTCCGACCTGCCCGCTGAGGCCGGCACGCGGATCTGGCAGCCGCGGACCTGGTCCCTGCGGGTCCGGCTGCTGGTCACCCAGGTGCTGCTGCTGGCGCTGGTCATCGTCGGTGTCGGCGCGGCCACCGAGTTTGCGCTGCAGCGCTTTCTGCTGCACCAGTTGGACGACCAGGTGCTGGAGGCGGGTCGGCGCTCGGCCGCCATCTTCGAGCTGCCCCCGCCGCCCATGGCGCCGCCGTTGACCGGTGGGGTGCCCCGGCCGTCCATGGATCCACATTTCCGGATGCGCTTCGACCCCGAGGCCGGCCCCGGCCCCGGCTTCCTCAACGCCCCCGGACAGGCCGTCGGCACCATCGGAGCGGTGGTGTTCCGCGGCCAGGTCGACGCCGGTGTCATCACCTCCGAGGGCAGTCGTAACTCGGTATCGACCACGGCCACAGCACAATTGGCGCAGGTGCCACCCGATCGCAAGATTCGCACCATGGACATCGACGGGCTGGGGCGCTACCGCGTCATCGGTTTGCATCCCCGGCACGGCGGTCCGCAGACCATCGTCACCGGTCTGCCCACGCGGCACGTCGACAACACTCTGCTGTGGGTACTCGGCATGTTCTGCGCGGTGGGTGCTCTAGCGCTGATCGGGGCGACGGTGGTCGGGGTGTGGATCATCCGCCGCCAACTCGCCCCGCTGTCAAGGGTTTCCGCCGCCGCGCGCGACGTGGCCGACCGGGAACTGGACCGGGGAGAGGTCCAGCTGCCGACGGAGATCGTGCACGTCGATCCCGTCGCCGCGCACACCGAGGTCGGGCAGCTGGGCTCGGCGCTCAACCGCATGTTGGACCGGATCGCCGGCGCGCTCGCGGCCCGCCATGCCAGTGAGACGCGGGTGCGTCAGTTCGTGGCCGACGCCAGCCATGAACTCCGCACGCCGCTGGCGGCGATCCGCGGCTATACCGAACTGGCGCAACGCAAGAGTGAGCAGCTGCCCGCCGACGTCGCCCACGCGATGAACCGCGTCGAATCCGAGACGGCCCGCATGACCCAGCTCGTCGAGGACATGCTGTTGCTCGCCCGGCTCGATGCCGGCCGGCCGCTGGAGATGGAGAACGTCGACCTGTCCCAACTGGTCGTCGACGCCGTCAGCGACGCACACGTCGCCGGCCCCGATCACAACTGGTCGCTGGACCTGCCCGAAGAACCGGTCACCATCGAGGGTGATCCGGCGCGGCTGCACCAGGTGCTGGTGAACCTGTTGGCCAACGCCCGCACGCACACGCCCGCCGGTACGTCGGTGACGATCGCGCTGTCCGCAGGCCCGGACGCCACCGTGATCAGTGTCGCCGATGACGGCCCGGGTATTCCAAAGACGTTGCAGCCCGAGGTGTTCGAGCGGTTCGCCCGGGGTGACTCGTCGCGGTCCCGTCAGGCAGGTAGCACCGGGCTGGGGCTGGCCATCGTCGCGGCCGTGGTCAAGGCGCACGGCGGCACCATCAGCGTCGACAGCCGTCCCGGAGCGACGGTGTTCACCGTGCGCCTGCCCGCGGGCCCAGCCGATCAAGCCTCACAGCCACCACACAGCGTCGCCTCGACGTCCGCCTAACCGACGCGCTCACAATTCGACTGGTGAATTCCGCACCACGCCGCCCATCTGGCGAGCAACTCCAGCTCGGGCTCCTGCTCGCGGGCACCGCTGTGCTGTACCTGTGGAACCTGTCGGTGAGCGGTTGGGCCAACAGCTTCTATTCAGCGGCGGCGCAGGCCGGTGCCAGCGACTGGACCGCAATGCTGTTCGGCGCCAGCGACTCCGGTAATGCCATCACCGTCGACAAGACGCCCGGTGCGCTGTGGGTGATGGACCTTTCGGTCCGGCTGTTCGGGCTCAGTTCCTGGAGCATTCTGGTGCCGCAGGCCCTGATGGGTGTGGCGGCGGTGGCGGTGCTGTATGCCGCGGTGCGCCGCGCCGCCGGGCCTGTCGCCGCGCTCCTGGCCGGCGCGGTGTTCGCGCTGACGCCCGTGGCCGCCTTGATGTTCCGGTTCAACAATCCCGACGCGCTGCTGGTGCTGCTCCTCGTGGTCGGTGCCTACTGCGTGCAGCGCGCCTGCGAAAAAGACGCGGGCCGTTGGTGGTTGGTCGCCGCCGGGGTCGCCGCGGGATTCGCGTTCCTGGCCAAGATGCTGCAGGCGTTCCTGGTGCTGCCGGCCTTCGCGGCCGCATACCTGGTCGCCGGGTCGTCGCCGGTGCGGACCCGGCTGTGGCGGTTGCTCGGCGGCACGGCGGCCATGGTCGTCTCCGGCGGCTGGTACCTCGCGCTGGTCGAACTGTGGCCGTCCTCGTCGCGGCCCTATGTCGGCGGATCGCAACATGATTCGATCATCGAACTGGCCCTGGGCTACAACGGTGTGGGCCGGTTGAACGGCAACGAGCCCGGCGGCCTGGGCAACCCGAACTTCGACGCCGGGTGGGATCGGCTGCTGGGCGCGAGCATGGGCACCTACGCGGGGTGGTTGCTGCCCGCGGCACTGATCTGTCTGATCACGGGACTGGTGCTCACGCGCCGGCTGCCGCGCACCGACGCGACGCGGGCCGCGCTCATCCTCTGGGGCGGGTGGCTGGTGTGCACCGCCGTGGTGTTCAGCTTCGCCAACGGGATCGTGCATCAGTACTACACGGTGGCGCTGGCGCCGGCCATCGGGGCGTGCGTGGGTGTCGGGTCGGTGCTGTTGTGGCGCAACCGCGCCGGCTGGCCGGCCCGGCTGACCATGGCGGGCACCGTGGCGGTGACGGCCGCGGTGGCCGCGCTGCTGCTGAGCCGCGCCGATGTGACCTGGTTGCGGATGTCGGTGCTGATCGTCGGCGCCGTTGCCGCCCTGCTGCTGCTCGCGCCGCCGCGATTCGGCTCCGCGCGCCTGGCGGTGGCCGTGGCGGTCGTGGTCTGTCTGGCCGCCCCGACCGCGTATTCGATTGTCACCGCGAGTGTTTCGCATACCGGGGCGATGCCGTCGGTGAGCGGGCCCGGCGGCCGCAGTGCCGGCTGGGGGCCACCGACCGGACACGGCAAGGGGCGGGGCCACGCCGGTGGGCCAGCCCCCGCGATGGGCGCTCCGCCGCAAGGCTTCCGACCCGGCGGCGGGCTCTTCGAATCGCCCGTGCCGGGAGCTGCCGTGACGACGCTGCTCAGCACCGACGCCGCGCACTACCGCTGGGCGGCCGCCGTCGTCGGCTCCACCAACGCGGCCGGCTACCAGCTGGCCGCCCGCGTCCCGGTGATGGCGATCGGCGGCTTCAACGGCACCGATCCCGCGCCCACGTTGGCACAGTTCCAGCAGTACGTCGCTGCCGGTCAGGTCCACTACTTCGTCGAAGGTGACGTCATGGGCTGGGGACGCCACGGTCAGGACGATGCCGAGCAGGAGTCTCAGCAGATCGCCACCTGGGTCAGCCGGCACTTCACCGCCACCACCGTCGACAAGACCGTGATCTACGACCTGACGCAGCCGCGCTGACCCCGCCTCGCTGATCCTGCGGTGTGGGCGCGCTCTACTCGCGCTTCTGCGCCCTGGCTGCGGAGTCAACGGCAGGTCCAAACACATAGCTTGCCCATAGCTTCAGCCCATGGCCGGCTAAAGCTGCGGCCCAAGAATCAATGTCATGACGAACCTGGTCGAGCGCTCCGAGTGTGCAGCCGAGCAACGCTTCACTACGCGCCCCAATGCCGCCCTCGCCGCACGTGCCGCCGGCGTCCCGGTGCTGGACATCGTGGTCCCCGTGTACAACGAGCAGGTCGCACTGCCCGGCTCGATCCGCCGGTTGCACCGGCACCTGGAAGAGCACGTCCCGTACCCGGTGCAGATCACCATCGCCGACAACGCCAGCATCGACGACACCCCTCGGGTCGCCGCCGAGCTGGCCGCCGAGTTGGACAATGTCCGCGTCGTGCGACTCGAGCTCAAGGGCCGCGGGCGGGCGCTGCACGAGGTGTGGTCGCACTCGCAGTCGCCGGTGCTGGTCTACATGGATGTCGATCTCTCCACCGACCTGGCCGCCCTCGGCCCGCTCGTGGCGCCGCTGATCTCGGGCCACTCGGACCTGGCGATCGGCACCCGGCTGGCCCGGTCCTCCCGGGTCGTGCGGGGGCCGAAGCGGGAGTTCATCTCCCGCTGCTACAACCTGATCCTGCGCGGGGCGCTGTCGGCGAAGTTCTCCGACGCCCAGTGCGGCTTCAAGGCCATCCGGGCCGACGTGGCCCAGGCGCTGCTGCCGCTCGTCGAGGACACCGGCTGGTTCTTCGACACCGAACTGCTGGTGCTGGCCGAGCGCACGGGCCTGCGCATCCACGAGGTCCCCGTCGACTGGGTCGACGACCCCGACAGCCGGGTGGACATCATCGCCACCGCGGCCGCCGACCTGCGCGGCGTCGGCCGGCTGTTGCGCGGGTTCGCCAACGGCAGCATCCCGGTGAACACCATTGCCGCGCAGCTGGGTTCGTCGACCAGGGCGGCCGCACCCCGTTCGCTGCTGCGCCAGGTCGTCCGGTTCGGCACCATCGGCGTCGCCTCGACGCTGGCCTACCTGCTGCTGTTCATGATGATGCACGCCGCGCTCGGCGCGCAGACGGCCAACCTGATCGCCCTGCTGGTCACCGCGATCGCCAACACCGCCGCCAACCGGCGCTTCACGTTCGGGGTCCGCGGCGGGGGAGCGGCGAGCGCGACCCGTCACCAGTTCGAGGGGTTGATCGTCTTCGGTGTAGCCCTGACCATCACCAGCGGCGCACTGGCTGGGCTGCACGCGTTCGCACCGCACGCCCACCATCTCCTCGAACTGAGTGTGCTGGTGGCCGCCAACCTCGTCGCCACTGCGGTGCGGTTCGTGCTGCTGCGCGGTTGGGTCTTCCACCCGCGGCGTGCGAATTGACCTGCCTACCAATCGCTTCAGAGGAGACCCGCGCGTGATCGCCACTGCACCCACCGTCGCTCAGCTACCCAAATCCCGTCGGCGCCCGGCAATCTGGGCCCGCCCCGCATGGGAACGGGCCGCGCTGCTGACGCTGCTGGCCGTGACCGCCGTGCTGTACCTGTGGGCGCTCGGCTCATCGGGCTGGGCCAACTCGTACTACGCCGCCGCAGCTCAGGCCGGTACCCAGAACTGGGAAGCGTTGCTGTTCGGCTCATTTGACGCCGGCAACGCGATCACGGTCGACAAGCCGCCGGCGGCCCTGTGGCTGATGGGCCTGTCGGGCCGGCTGTTCGGATTCAGCGCGTTCAGCATGTTGCTGCCCCAGGCGCTCATGGGTGTGGCGTCGGTCGGGATGCTGTACACGACGGTCCGTCGCACCAGCGGTGCGGCCGCCGGACTGTTGGCCGGCCTGGTGCTGGCGGTGACTCCCGTTGCGGCCCTGATGTTCCGGTTCAACAACCCGGACGCACTGCTCGTGCTGCTGCTGATCACCGCGGCCTACTGCACGGTGCGGGCCATCCAGTCGAAAGACTTCTCCGTCTCCGCGCGCTGGATGACGGCGACCGGCGTCGTCGTCGGCTTCGCCTTCCTGACCAAGATGCTGCAGGCCTTCCTGCCGGTGCCGGGGCTGGCACTGGCGTTCCTGGTCGCGGCACCGTTCGGTGTGGGGCGCCGGATCAGCGCGCTGCTGATGTCCGGTGTGGCCCTGGTGGTTTCGGCCGGCTGGTACATCGCGCTGGTGAGCCTGTGGCCTGCCGACGCCCGCCCGTACATCGCGGGGTCCACCGACAACAGCCTGCTGCAGTTGGCGTTGGGCTACAACGGCATCGAGCGGATCACCGGTGGTGACCGTCCCAGCGGTGGCCCTGGCGGCGGCATGCGGGACAACCTGTTCTTCGGTGGGCACGCCGGCATCACCCGACTGTTCGGCCCGTCGATGGGTGTCGAGATCTCGTGGTTGCTGCCCGTGGCGCTGCTCGGCCTGGTGTTGTTGCTGTGGGCCGGCCGTCGTGCCCCACGTACCGACCTCGGCCGCGCGGGTGTACTCCTCTGGGGCGGTTGGCTTCTCGTGACCGGTGTGGTGTTCAGCTTCATGGACGGCACGGTGCATCCGTACTACAACGTCGCGCTCGCCCCCGCCGTGGCCGCGCTGGCCGGCATGACGGTCGCGCACCTGTGGCAGCGCCGGGACAGGTTGCCGGCCCGCCTGCTGCTCGCAGTGCTTCTGGTCGGTTCGGCCGGCTGGGCGTTCGCACTCCTGTCCCGCACCCCGGACTGGATGCCCGCCCTGCGCTGGAGCATCGCGGTGGTGGCGGTGCTGGCGGCGGTGGCCATCGTGGCGGTCGGGGCGCGCTCCGGACGGTTCACCGCGGTCGTCGCCGGTATCGCGATCGCCGCGGCCCTGGCCGGGTCGGCGTCGTTCACGCTGTACAACGTGGCGCAAGGTCACAGCAGCGGTCCCGGCTCGATGTCCGGTCCGCCGCGGCCCGGCGGCGACGCGTGGCCGGGCGGTGGTCCCGGCGGCCCGGGCCGCGAGGGCCCCAATGCCGAACTCGAGAACCTGATCCGTGGCGCGAACAACCGGTGGGCGGCGGCGACGGTCGGGTCCTTCCAGGCCGGCGACCTCGAATTGAGCACCGGTAAGTCGTTGATGGCGATTGGCGGATTCTCCGGCGGCGACAACGCGCCGACCCTGGCGCAGTTCAAGCAGTACGTCGAGGACGGCCAGATCCACTACTTCATCGCCGGCGATCACAAGCGCGGTCCCGGCCCCGGCGGCCGCGAACGAGGGAGTGCCGCGGAGATCACCGCATGGGTGACGGCGCACTTCGCCAAGCTCGACGTCGGCGGCGCGACCGTCTACGACCTGGAAGCACCGCACTGATTGCTGCCGCGTCTGTGCCTCGGATGGCAGCCACCTGCTGGCCGCGATCCGAGGCACAACGTGAATCAGGCGTCCGCGCTCAGCCGATCTTGTAGGTGCCGACGGCCTTGGCCACCGGATCGCCGCCCGGGGTCTCGATCTCGACTTCGCAGTGCACCAAGGACTTTCCGCGGTGCAGCACGTGGCCGACGCCGATGAGGTCGGTCGACCGGGCGGGTGCCAGGTACTGGACCGACATCGAGATCGTCACGCCGCGAAGTGAATCCGGCTCGCGCTCGGTGGACCACGCCGCAGCCATGACCGTGACATCGGCCAGTGCGGCGATGGCGCCCCCGTGCACCATGTCGGCGAGCGTGGTGTTGGTCGGGTCCCACGGCATCCGCAACCGAACCTCGGGGGCATCGAGCACTACGGCGACGATGCCCAGCTTGGCGACCAACGGTGACTGCGGGATGAACTGCGCCATGACCTCGGCGCCGGTACTCGGGCTCATGCCATCGAAGTCTGCGCGCGGCGGGTAGTCGGTTCAATTACCTGGCAGGTAGTGACGGCTGTCTGGCGCAGAACGTGGGCCAGGTCCGGTTCAACAGTTCGAAGTGATCGGGAAGCCCGCAGCCCCTGGGCGCGTTGTTCCCGCTGATCTGCGTGGTTACAACCGTTGACACTGCACCACCGGACACGTAAATTCTGACCATCGTTCTTAACTTGACCAGTTCTACCAACTTTACGGGGAAATGATGACCGTGACTCCCGACGCCGCCGAGGCGTCCAAGGTGGACCAGCGGGCCGCCAAATACGAATTGAGCCATCTGCGATCACTGGAGGCCGAGGCCATCCACATCATCCGCGAGGTCGCCGCGGAGTTCGAGCGGCCGGTGCTGCTGTTCTCCGGTGGCAAGGACTCGATCGTGATGCTGCACCTGGCCATCAAGGCGTTCGCGCCCGGCCGCCTGCCCTTCCCTGTCATGCACGTCGACACGGGCCACAACTTCGAAGAGGTCATCGCCACCCGCGACGCCCTCGTCGAGAAGCACAACCTGCGCCTGGTCGTGGCCAGCGTCGAAGACGACATCGCGGCCGGCCGCGTCGTCGACAACGGCCCGTCGCGCAACCCGCTGCAGACCGTCTCGCTGCTGCGCGGCATCCGCGAGAACAAGTTCGACGCCGCCTTCGGTGGCGCCCGCCGCGACGAGGAGAAGGCCCGCGCCAAGGAGCGCGTCTTTAGCTTCCGCGACGAGTTCGGTCAGTGGGACCCCAAGAACCAGCGCCCCGAGCTGTGGAATCTGTACAACGGCCGGCACCGCAAGGGTGAGCACATCCGCGTCTTCCCGCTGTCGAACTGGACCGAGTACGACATCTGGGCCTACATCGGCGCCGAGGAGATCGCGCTGCCGAGCATCTACTACGCGCACGAGCGCCAGGTCTTCGAGCGCGACGGCATGCTGCTGGCGGTGCACGAGTACCTGAAGCCGAACGACGACGAGCCGGTCATCACCAAGACCGTGCGCTTCCGCACCGTCGGTGACGTCACCTGCACCGGTTGTGTCGAGTCGGAGGCGTCGACCGTCGAGGAAGTCATCGCCGAGACCGCGGTGTCCCGACTGACCGAGCGCGGCGCGACCCGCGCAGACGACCGGATTTCCGAGGCCGGCATGGAAGATCGCAAGCGGCAGGGGTACTTCTGATGACTACATTGCTTCGCATCGCCACCGCCGGATCGGTGGACGACGGTAAGTCCACGCTGATCGGCCGGCTGCTGTACGACAGCAAGGCCGTCATGGAGGACCAGCTGGCCGCCGTCGAGCGCACCTCCAAGGAACGCGGAAACGATTACACCGACCTGGCTTTGGTGACCGACGGGCTGCGCGCCGAGCGCGAGCAGGGCATCACGATTGATGTCGCATACCGCTACTTCGCCACGGCCAAGCGCAAATTCATCATCGCCGACACCCCGGGGCACATCCAGTACACCCGCAACATGGTCACCGGCGCCTCCACCGCGCAGCTGGTCATCGTGCTGGTCGACGCCCGGCACGGACTGCTCGAGCAGTCCCGGCGGCATGCCTTCCTGGCGTCGCTGCTGGGCATCCGGCACATCGTGCTCGCGGTCAACAAGATGGATTTGATCGATTGGGACCGTGAGCGTTTCGAGAAGATTCGTGACGAGTTCTACGAGTTCGCGGCGCGCCTGGACATCCAGGACGTGACCACCATCCCGATGTCCGCCCTGGGTGGCGACAACGTGGTGACCAAGTCGGACAAGACCCCGTGGTACGACGGGCCGTCGCTGCTGAGCCACCTCGAAGAGGTGTACATCGGTGGTGACCGCAACCTGGTGGACGTGCGCTTCCCGGTGCAGTACGTCATCCGGCCGCAGACGCGTGAGCACGCCGACCACCGCAGCTACGCGGGCACCATCGCCAGTGGTGTCATGCGTCCTGGTGACGAGATCGTCGTTCTCCCAGCGGGAAAGACCAGCACCATCACCGCGATCGACGGACCGACCGGTCCGCTCGATGAGGCCTTCGCGCCCATGGCGGTATCGATCAGCCTGGCCGACGACATCGACATCTCGCGTGGCGACACGATCGCCCGCGTGCACAACCAGCCGCACACCACGCAGGAATTCGACGCCACGGTCTGCTGGATGTCCGACGACGCGACGCTGGAGCCCGGTCGGGACTACATCATCAAGCACACCACCCGAACCACGCGGGCCCGGGTGGCGGACCTGGACTACCGGCTGGATGTCAACACCCTGCACCGCGACAAGAGTGCAACGGCGTTGAAGCTCAACGAACTCGGCCGTGTCACGCTGCGTACCCAGCAGCCGCTGCTGGTCGACGAATACTCACGCAACGCGGTGACGGGCTCGTTCATCCTGATCGACCCGGACACCAACGGCACCGTCGCCGCGGGCATGGTGCGCGACACCACGCCTGCCGCCAGTAGGTCGGCGACCCCCAACGCGGTGCGGCACGCCAACCTCGTCACCGCCGAGGACCGGCTGTCCAAGGGCAGCACGGTGTGGTTCACCGGCCTGTCCGGTTCGGGCAAGTCGTCGGTGGCCATGCTGGTGGAGCGCAAGCTGCTCGAATTGGGTCGTCCCGCATACGTTCTCGATGGTGACAACCTGCGCCACGGGCTGAACTCGGACCTGGGCTTCTCCATGGCCGACCGCTCGGAGAACCTGCGCCGCCTGGCGCACATCGCCACGCTGCTGGCCGACTCCGGCCAGATCGTGTTGGTGCCGGCGATCAGCCCGCTGGAAGAGCACCGCGAATTGGCGCGAAAGGTCCACACGGACCAGGGATTCGAGTTCTTCGAGGTGTTCATGGACACCCCGTTGGCCGACTGCGAGGCCCGTGATCCCAAGGGCCTGTACGCGAAGGCGCGTGCCGGTGAGATCACGCACTTCACCGGTATCGACAGCCCCTACCAGCGGCCGAAGAACCCGAACCTGGCGCTGGTGCCGGGTGACCTGGATGCCCAGGCGCAGCGCGTGGTCGACATGCTGGTGGCGTCGCGATGATCGACCACGAGATCGCCGAGCGGCTGGCCACCCGCGCGGGTGACCTCCTGCTCGACGTGCGGGCCGAGTACGCCACGGCCGACGCCGCCGAGCGGAAAGCGGCGGGGGACAAGCGTTCTCATGAGTTCCTGATGACGGAGCTCGCGCGGCTTCGTCCCGACGACGCGGTGCTCTCCGAGGAGGCCACAGAGGAGGAGCGGGCCAACAACGCCCGCCTGACCTCCGACCGCGTGTGGATCATCGACCCGCTCGACGGCACCCGCGAGTTCTCCGAGCTCGACCGTGACGACTGGGCCGTGCACGTGGCGCTGTGGGAATCCGGCGAGCTGGTGGCCGGCGCCGTGGCGCTGCCCGCGCAGAACACCACGCTGCACACGCCGGAGGTGGCGGCGCCCCGCGCCGTCGACGGCCCGCCGCGCATCGTCGTGTCCCGCACCCGGCCGCCGGCCGTCGCGCTCGCCGTTCGTGACGCGCTCGACGGGGTCCTGGTCGAAATGGGTTCGGCCGGAGCGAAAGTCGCGGCCGTGATCCAGGGCCGGGCCGACGTCTACGTCCACGCCGGCGGTCAGTTCGAGTGGGACTCCGCGGCGCCGGTCGCAGTGGCCCGTGCTGCCGGGCTGCACACCTCGCGTATCGACGGCTCGCCGCTGGTGTACAACCGCGAGGACCCGAAGCTGCCCGACCTGGTGGTGTGCCGGCCGGAACTGGCCGAACGGGTACTGGCGATCACTGCGACGCAGTAGCTCTCAAGATCGACGAAATGGCTGTGGGAACTCAGGTTTCCGCAGCCATTTCGCGTTTCTCGGAACTCCTGGATTCACGCGGCCGTTGAGTGCGAACTGACGTCGTGGTAGTTCGAGTAGGCATGTGCGTAGGTTCGCACTCAACGCGCAGAGTCAAAGATTGGCGTCCGGACCGAACTCTGAGCCGTGTCAGGATGCTGATGTGGGGTTCTTTGACTGCAATTGCATGCTGACCGGTGTCGACCTCAACTATGGCGGGGCTGTCGCTGTCATCCTACGAAAGACGCCCGAGGGATATGAGCCGATATCCCATGGTATTTCGGGGACGTATGACCGGCTCGGCACCATCGACGGCGTAGGCGAAGACGTTGGTACTCAATTGGTGCTCGACTATTTCGTTCAGCAGCACCGCGCTGGCCGGTTCGTGGGCAGGTGGCACACCGGGAAAGACGACGATTACGTCGAGACGATCGACGACATCGAAGTGCTACTCGGGCTCTGCGAACGGACAGGGACCATGAGTGACGAGATCGCGGAGGGCTACCTGTCGCCGATGGCTGCGCTCGACAACGACGCTATCGTCCATGCGCTCATCTCGAAACCGATCTGGGATGCGATCGCCGCTGCAGGGGCGGAGGAGCCATCGCTGGAAGCCGCGTTCGGCGGCGTCCGGATCCCGCATGAAATCTACGGCGCTCGACTGTCAGAGGTCGAAGCGCACTTGCGTGCGCTGGCCGCAGTCAGAACCTTTGTTGACAATCATCAACTCCGTTGGGCGACAACAGGGGAACCCGACCAGCGCTACCCGACTGAGATGGGCGGGCAATTGGGTTCCGCCGACGCGTTGGTGTTTTTGGCGGATGCACGCCGCGACTACTGTGACTCTCCGGTCGCGCTGGTTGGTCTTGACGCCTACGAGGTTCACCTTCGTGACTGGATCGATCACTACGAATAGTCAGCTCGTGGCCGCCGCCGACAGCTGCTCCTTCTGCAGCGCCGGCGCCACGGTACGCACCGCGACGATGCACCCGATGGCAATCGCGAAGCAGGCCACGGTGTACCACAGGCTGCCGATCGGATCCCCGTGCGCGGTAACGCCGTTGACCGCCCCGAAGTATGCCGGTAGCGCGCTGAGCCAGAGCGCCGCCATGACCACCAGGTAGGCGACGGCGTAGCCGATCAACCAGGACGGGCTCGTGTACCGCGGCTCGGTCGGGCTGGCCACGGTCCCGCGCAGCCGCCGCCACTGGGATACCAGCGCCCAGACCGCGACCGCGCACACCGCCACCAGTTCGGCCGCGTAGGCGATGCCGCCCGCGGTGCTGCTGCCGGTCACCCCGCCGATCACGGTCGCGGGCAGCGGCAGAATCGCCGTGCCCAGCGACGCCAACACCCCGGCAACCACAGTGCGCCAGACGATCTCGAATCCGGTGAAGCGGCGTCCCCGATCAGCGTGCCGGCCCACGAAGAACTGCACGCACAGCGCCAGCGACATCGGCCACAGCGCGGCGAAGACCACCACGCTGGGCAGCGGCACGGAGTCGAACATCGGCTGATTCATCGGGTTGTGCACAGACCATTCCCACCACCGCAACTGCGGGCCCAGGTGGTCGAAGATCTCATAGAACGCGTGGTGGACGAAGCCCACGCACACGGCCCCGACCAGCGTGCCGTACCGCCGGAAAACCCCAAGGCTGCGGACGATTTCGAATGCGACGGTCGCCATCATCGGGTAGATCGCCACGATGTACAGCGGCAGCCGGCCCCACAGGAAGTCCACCGTGAACACGTTGTGCGCGAACATGGTGTCGACCCGGTCGGCGATGCCGAAGGCCGCCGGGAAATACAGCGGCGGCTCGATGATCAGCAGGTAGGCCACCGCGCCGAACCACAGTGCGATGTTGGTGGCGTCACCGTGGCGACGCAGGCGGATGATCGCGTAGACGAGCGTCAGCACTGCGCCGGTGATCACCGTCAACTCGAGGACCGGCAGGGTCCAGTTCTCCAGCTGCAGGGGGTTGCGGACCTCGAGCAGGCCGCCCGCGGTCTGGCAGGAAAACCCAAGGCGTCCGGCGAGATCCGCGAACGTGGCCGAACAGAGGTCAGACATGGGCGCTCTGCTTTCCGGCGGTGTACCAGTGGGTGACGTCGTAGCCGGCGTCGTAGCGTTCGAACCATTCGGCGGCGAGGTCGGGCAGCTTCTCGTGCTCCGGGTTGTGGCCCGGGATCTGGCTGCGCACGATGCCCGACAGCGCCACCAATTGCTCGCGGACCGGCAGATCGTGGAACGCGCTCGCGAACGGTCCGAAGTCGGGAATCCGTCCCAGCCGCTTCAGGATCGTGTTCTTCCGGCGCTCGAGCGCGAACGCCGAGAGCGCGTCGACCTTGCGGACCTCCAGCGGCAGATGCTTGTTGAACCCGTTGCACGCCATGCGCACGCAGTCCATCACGTGCTTGAAGATCGACGGCGCCACCCGCATGCGGTACCACGGATCGTCGACCAGGCCGTTGTAGATGATCAGCGCCGAGCTGCGGTGCTCGACCTCTTCGACGAAGTGCCACAAGAACAGTGACGCGACGCGGTCGTCGCCCGGCGCGAACAGGGTGTCGTCATGGTCGAGCATGAGCTTGAAGACCGGCGTGAACGTCGCCTCCAGGTCGGCGGTGTAGGCCAGCCGGTACTTGAGGGGCTTGTTGGCGACGAGATCGTCGAACGCGGCGATCACCTCGTCGAGGGTCTCCTTGAGCTCCGGATGAGCCTTGATGAGGCCGCGGGCATGTGCCCGGTGGGCCATCGAATGCTGGCCTTCCTGCCGGACGAAGGCGTCGGCCTCCTCGGCGATCACCGGGTCGGTCAGCAGCGGCTTGGCCTCGGCCATGGTGCTGACGATCATCTTCTCGAACGCAATTGCCAAGAAGGACACGGCATTTGCCATTGCGGAGAACGCGGGGTTGGTCTCGTTCCAGAGGAACGGCACGGGGTGGTCCGCGAAAGCGAACCGCATCTTGCGGACCTGGAGATCGGTCACTGGGCACCTCGATCAGTAATCATACAAACTATGTCGCATGTGTATGGTTACAGTGTCGGCGAGCATCCGTCAATGCCCGGAGCAGTGCCGGCCGTGTACCGTCCGGCGCATGGCACGCAAACGTCGCGGTTGGGGCGGGGAGCCGCCCGCCGATGACGACGAGGCGACCCGGCGCATCGTCGCCGTGGCAGTCCAGCTGCTGTCCACCACGGGCGCGGCCATCACCATCGCCGATGTCGCCGAATCGCTCGGTGTCATCCGGCAGACGGTGTACCGGTACTTCCCGACTGCCGACGACCTGATGCGCGCGGCGGCCATCGCCTCGGTCGACGGATTCCTGGATCAGCTCAGCGAGCACGTGCGCGGGATCCACGATCCGGCCGACGCGATGACCGAAGGCGTCCTCTACACGCTCGACGCCGTGACCCGGACGCCGCATCTCGGCATCTTGATGTCGGCGCCATACGTCAGCGCGCACAGCAGCGACATGGCTTCCGCCGAAGCACAGGACTTCGGCATGCAGATGATCACCCGATTCGACGTCGACTGGGCCGGTTACGGGTACGACGACGCGGCGCTGCGCGAGCTGGTCGAATTCACGCTGCGCATCATGCTGTCCTACTTTCTCGCGCCGGCCGGGGACGGCAGAACTCCCGACGAGTTGCGGTCCTTCCTCCGGCGCTGGCTGGGCGCGGCGATCCTGGGTCAGCGGTCCGCCGGGGCCGGCTGAGCGATCGGTGGCGGTCATGGCCGGTCAGGGCTAGTTTGTGTTCGTATGAGCACACAACTGTCCACTCGTCGTTTGATGGCCGCGGCCGGCGGGGCCGCACTCCTTGCGATGGGCGTGCTCACCGCGGGTTGTAGTAACAACGGCGGGCAGTCACCGTCGACGACCACCACCACGACGACGACCACGTCGACGTCTGCTTCGGTGGTGCCGACCGAGAAGAGCATCAGCCCCACCGGCGGCAACCTGTTCAGCCCCGGCGTCACCGCCCCGGGTGCACCGAGCGTGGCACCCGGCCTGCATCCGGGCCTCAACGGCAACAACTGACTGCCGACGAAAATCGGCTCCTGGAAACATCTTTGAGCCACTAGGCTCACAGGATGACTCGCCCCACCCTGCGTGAATTGTCCAGTCTCCCTGTCGAACCGGTTCGCCTCGCGGACTCTGCCCTGGTGCTGATCGACTGCCAGAACACCTACACGCACGGGGTGATGGAACTCGAGGGCGTGCAGGCCGCGCTCGACGAGACCGCCGCACTGCTCGAGCGTGCGCGCACGGCCGGCATTCCCGTCATCCATATCCAGCACGACGACGGGCCGGGCTCGTTGTACGACATCCGCGCCGACATCGGTGCCATCGCCGACCAGGTGGCCCCGCGCGGCGACGAGCCGGTGATCGTCAAGCAGTTCCCGAACTCGTTCGTGCAGACCGATCTCGACGAGCGGCTCAAGGCTCTCGGCGCCTCGAACCTGGTGCTCGCCGGGTTCATGACGCACATGTGCGTGAACTCCACCGCGCGTGGCGCGTTCAGCCTCGGGTACGCGCCGACGGTCGTGGCCGCCGCGACGGCGACGCGCACCCTGGCCGGGCCCGATGGGCAGCCGGTGCCGGCCGCGGCACTGCAGGCGGCGAGCCTCGCCGGCTTGGCCGACCTGGTGGCGGTGGTGGCTGCCAACGCCGCAGCTATTCCGGACTAATCCGGCCTGGAATGGCATGATTGGCTGATGCGGATGTCAGCCAAGGCGGAGTACGCCGTCCGCGCCATGGTCGAGCTGGCCGCCGCCGACGCGGGTGTACTCGTCAAAACCGACGACTTGGCCAAGGCGCAGGGCATCCCCGCGCAGTTTCTGGTCGACATCCTGACCAACCTGCGCACCGACCGTCTGGTGCGCAGCCATCGCGGCCGCGACGGTGGTTACGAGTTGGCCCGGCCGGCCGCGGACATCAGTATCGCCGACGTGCTGCGCTGTATCGACGGTCCACTGGCGAGCGTGCGGGACATGGGCCTCGGCGACCTGCCGTACTCGGGACCCACGGCCGCCCTCACCGATGTGTGGCGCGCCCTGCGCGCCAGCATGCGCTCGGTGCTCGAACAAACCAGCCTGGCCGACGTCGCCGGCGGCAACCTGCCCGGCCACGTCAGCGAGCTGGCAGGCGACTATCGCACGCAGGAAGCCCGCCGCGGCCACAGCTAATTCCCGCGAGCGGCCGTGTTTGTATGCCAACACGCCGCAATTGATGTGCATTTTGCGCACCTTCGCGGCCGCCGAGCGTGCGCTCGGCCGGACTGAATTCTTTTCCGGCGATCGTCGATCTACGTGCGACGGCCTGCTAGCCTCGGACGCAGCACTGGTCCCGGCAGGTCTTCGATCCCTAGATCAGGCGCAGAGGCCGTTGCTCGAATCGCCGGCCGGCATGAACCGTTTTGCGGCTCCGCATATCTGACGCACTCGCCGCACTTTCACCTTCAGGGTCGAAGATCATCGACCGATGTCGCAGTGGAACTATTCGGCACCCGAAATCGCAAGCACAACAGAACATTTCGACATCACGCCAACAGAATCGAGACGACAATGACGACATGGTCGATACCCCAAATCACTACCGGGCCCGAACGCCGGTTGTTGGAGAGCGCGCTCGACCGCAACCGCGCGGAACTGGTCAACACCGTGCGCGGACTGCCGGACGTCGATGCCCGGCGCCGCCTCGTTGCGTCGATGACCACCCCGATCGGGTTGCTCAAGCACGCGGCGGTCGCCGAGCGAATCTGGTTCCAGCACATCCTCGGCGGAGTGCCCGAGAACGAATGCGGCGGAGGTACGACGGCGGGTGACACCAGCTTCATCGTCGATGGCGACGACACGTTGGTCGAGGTGATCGCCGAATTCGAAAGTGCGAGTGCACGTTCCCGCGCAATCGCTGCCCAATTCGATCTCGACGAGACCAGAACTCACCCCCACCTTGGCGAGGTCAACCTGCGATTCATCTACTTGCTCGCGATCGAGGACTTCGCGCGCCATGCGGGTCACGGCGACATCCTGCGCGAGCAGATCGAGCGTTCTCGTTGAGGTGTGACGCTACCGTCGCTGTCAAGCAATCGCGCCGCTAACCGCCCGCCGCCGCAATACCCGCGATCAGCATCCGCAGGCCGCCGTCGAAATCGTCCTCGACCGACACGCTGGCGGCCACCTCAGACAGGGCGGCGATGTGCGGGTATCGGACTCCGGCGGCCGCGCCGATCCGGGCCGCGGTCTCGGCGGCGTCGCCGGAAAGGGGTCCGGCCAACTGTGCCTGTGCCGAGCCGGTGACCAATCCCAGCACCGCATGAAACGCTGACAGCCTGGCCGCGTCGGATAGACCTGCCCGCTCGAGTGCGCCGACGAGCGCATCGGCGACAGCGAACCCGGTGGCCGACGCCATGCGCCGGGTCAGCACGAGGGGGATGGCGGCCGGGTGGGCCCGCACGCCATGCCACATCGCCGACGCTGTCGCATGGACGTCAGCGGCCCAGTCGTCGGTGGGCTCGGGCACCACGATCCCGGCGGCCACCGCCGCGACGACCAGTTCCTCCAAGCCTTCTTTGTCGGCGACGTAGTTGTACATCGTCATCGGTCCCGTGCCGAGTGCCGCTGCCAGGGACCGCATGCTGAGCGTCGCCAACCCCGATTCATCGACGATCCGCAATGCCGCGGAGGCGATTTCGTCCGTGGTGAACCGTGCGCGCATGAGCAACCCCTTGACAAGTACGTCGTACGTGTTGAAGTGTAGACGATACGTACAGCGTACTTGTGTGAGGAGTCGTGATGACATCAGCAATCCCGGTCGAGCAGTTGGACTTCGCCAGCGGTGGTGACCGTTGCGCCGCGTGGCTCACGTTGCCGACGCTCCCTGGGCCACACCCCGCCGTCGTCCTGGTGCACGGTCTCGGCGCCACCCGGGACATGATGCTGCCGCAGTACGAACAGCACTTCGCCGCCGCCGGCATTGCCGTCCTGTCCTTCGACTACCGGTTCACCGGGGCCTCGGGAGGTCAACCGCGGCAACGTATTTCGATTCCCGAGCAATGCCGGGACGTCGACGCCGCGATCGGCTTCCTGCAGCGGCACCCGCAGATCGATCCCGGCCGAATCGGCTTGTGGGGCACGAGCCTCGGCGGCATGAATGTGGTGCGGGTGGCCGGCAGCCGGAACGACATTGCCGCCGCGGTGGTGCAATGTCCGATCACCCACGGGCCCGCGGCGGCCGGGACGGTCGGCATCCGCGGAGCGCTGCGGATGACACCGGCGATCGTCGACGACGCGGTGCGCGCGGCGTTCCGGCGCGGCCGTCGCTACGTGCCCATCGTCGGACAGCCCGGGACCGACGCGCTCGTGACGGTCGCCGGAGCGGAGGACGGGTGGCGGTCGACGGTGCCGCCCGGCGCGGCATTCGACAATCGGATCACCGCAGTTGACACTGCACTGCTGATTACGCGATCGGCGCTGCGCTACGCGGCGACGGTGCAGGCGCCCCTGCTGGTCTGCGTCTGCGATGACGAGACGCTGATGGATCCGCGCTACGCCGAAGCGGTGGCGCACCAGGCGCCGCGCGGGATTGCGCGGCACTACGCATCTGACCACTTCGCCATCTACCACCCGCCGCTGCTGCCGCAAGTGCTCGAAGATCAGCTCACCTTCTTGACGGAACACCTCTGATGTCGGCGCGTGATGTGCTGCGCGCCAACGACGAACGCTTCGTCGACGTCGTTGCCGGATTGACGCCGCAAGAATGGGCCGCACCCAGCCTGTGTGCGGAATGGAGCAACCGTGACGTGCTGGGACATCTGGTGGTCGGATGCAGTTATCCGGTCGGTACGTTCCTCGGCGCGATGATCCGGCACCGGAGCTTCGATCGCGCCAACACCGCCACTGCCACCGAACGCGCGCGAGGCCGCAGCGCCGAAAGTCTGCTGGCCGATTTCCGTGCCGTCAGTGCGCACCCGGCCGGCGTCGGCCGGTACTTTCCGTCTCGCTTATTGGCGGGTGACCACGTCACCCACGAGTTGGACATCCTGTTCGCCGTCGGCCGGGAGCCCGACATCCCGCCGCAACTGCTCAATGCGGTGCTCGACACCCAGGTGGCCTTCCCCAACCCCTTCGTCCCGGCGTACCGCAACGCCCAGGGGCTTCAGCTCCGCGCCGTCGACACCGGATGGCGTCATGGCACGTCCGGGCCGGCGGTCGAAGGCACGGCCGCCGAGCTGATCTCGGTGCTGGGCAACCGGCCGAAGGTGTTGCCCCGGCTCCGCGGACCGGGTGCGGAGGTGCTGGCGGACCGGGTGCTCAGCCGCCTGAGCCGTACGGCCTGGTGATGATCTCCAGGTAATGCCCGCTGGGGTCCTGGAAGTAGACGCCCCGGCCACCGTCGTTGCGGTTGATCTCGCCGGGATGCTGTCCGCGCGGGTCAGCCCAATGTTGCAGTCCGCGTTCACGAATCCGGTCGTAGATCGCCGTGAACTCATCCTCCGAGACCAGGAACGCGTAGTGCTGGGGGAGCACGGCAGTGCCCTCCGGCATCTGGGCGAAATCGAGGCTGACGCCGTGGTTCAGTTCGACGGCGAGGAACGGTCCGGCTTCTTGAGCCGGTGGTAGACCGAAGAGCTCGGTGAAGAAGGTGGCCGCGGCCGAGCGGTCGGTCGAGTGGACGATGGTGTGGTTGAAGGTGATGGCCATATCCCTCTGTTCTACTCGTCCACGCGGTCCGCGTCACTGCCGGTGTGAGCGGTTCCTGCCTGTCATGATCTAGGTATGGCGTTCGACCTGCGTGAGCTGGCAGTTCCGGTGATTGTCGCCCCGATGGCCGGTGGGCCGACGACGCCCGAGCTGGCGGCGGCGGGTTCGGCGGCCGGCGGTCTCGGATTCGTCGCCGCCGGCTACCTGACGGCCCAGGCGCTCGCCGACCGCATCACCGCCGCACGCGCATTGACCACCGGCCCGCTCGGCGTGAATCTCTTTGCCTCGCAGCCCAGTACCGTCTCGCCCCGCGAAATCGAGCGGTACGCCGGCGAACTCGCCGGCGAAGCCGCCCGCTACCGGGCCACCCTGGGCGATCCGACGTTCAACGACGACGATTGGGCGGCCAAGCTCGACGTCGTCGTCGACCTGCGGCCCGACGTCGTGTCCTTCACCTTCGGTGGACCCACCGCCGAGGAGTGCGCGCGGCTGCGGCAGGCCGGCATCACCACGGTCGCGACGGTCACCACCGTGGCCGAGGCCCGTCTCGCCGTGTCGTCCGGTGTCGACGCCCTGGCGGTGCAAGGCCCCGGCGCCGGCGGCCACCGTGGCACCTACGACCCCTTGGCCGCGCCCGCCACCCAGCCACTCACCGAACTGCTGGCCGACGTGCTCGGCGCCACCGAACTGCCCGTCATCGCGGCCGGTGGCCTGATGACCGCCGACGACGTCACCGCCGTCATCGCCGCCGGTGCCGTGGCCGCACAACTCGGCACGGCGTTTCTGCTCGCCGACGAGTCGGGCTCCAGCCCTGTGCACCGCGCCGCGCTCGTGGATCCGCGGTTCACCGAAACCGTTGTCACCAAGGCTTTCTCGGGACGCTACGCCCGTGGACTGCGTAACCGATTCATCGACGAGCACGACGCGCAGGCGCCGCTGGGCTATCCGGAGGTGCACTACCTCACCAGCCCGCTGCGCAAGGCGGCGGTGGCGGCCGGCGATCCGAACGGGACGAATGTGTGGGCAGGCACCGGATTCCGGAAGCTCCGATCGGGGTCGGTCGCCGACATCATGGCCGGGCTCGGGTGAGCGTCGTGAAAGGAGTGGGTATGCGAGCCGTTGTCGCGATCCCGTTGGCGGTCGCCTGTGTCTGGCCGATCGCCGTCGCTCATGCCGACCCCGTCCCCGTACCGCGGTGTGCCAGTGCGCAACTGACGCCGAGCCTCGGTCCGCCCGACGGTGCCGCCGGGACGACGTTCTATCCGGTGATCCTGAAGAACTCCGGTGACGCCCCGTGCAGCATGTCGGGTTATCCGGCGGTGTCGTTCATCTCGGGCTCCGACAACCATGTGGTCGGCGTGGCCGCGAGTCAGGATGCGGAATCGGTCATCGGTGTCGTGGTGATCCAACCCGGCCAGTCCACCTCCGCAAACCTGGGCATCGTCAACGCCGGTAACTTCCCGGCCGATTGTGATGCGGTGCCGGTCAGCGGTTTACAGGTCAACCTGCCGGGTGACACCGATCCGATCATCATCGGCCACGCTGATACCGCTTGTGCCAGCACCGCTTACCCGACGCTGCGGGTGGGCCCGTTCACCGGCGCGTAGCGATGCTGATACTGCCATCGTCGGTCCGTGCGGTGATCTGAGCGACGGCGCGGGCCGGGTCCTCGGTCTGGGGCACCCGCACTTGCGCATGATCGCCCGCCTGGGCTCGGACCAGGTACGGTCCGCCGGACGGCACGGTGATGTCGATGTCCGAGTCCCGGTTGGTGATGTCCACGGTGCGTGGGGCGACCTCCCGGAAGTCCACGCCGATGTGACCGTCCGTGGACTCGGCGACGAAGGCATCGGTGACCACGATGGGGGCGCGGGTCTGGATGTCGCCGCTCTGCGTATGGATTTCGATCCGGCGGGCGTTGCCACCGAGCACCACGGCGCCGTCGGTGTTGTGCACGGTCAGCTGATCCAGATCGGTCTGGCTCAGCATCACGCCGACCTGTTGCTTGGTGGTGACCGAAAGCCGGTGTGCGACGTCGGGCGGCAGCGTCACCATGATTTCCCCTGGCGGGCCGAAGTCGAACAGCGGGGACGGTTCACCGGTCACCGCGAGGGTGACAGCGCCGCCATTCCGGGTGACCTTCAAGGCCTGGTGGTCGTCTTTTGCGGTGTTGAGCAGGCGCATCCGGACGCGTGGCTCGTTGACGTTGCGGTCGCTGGTGATCCTGATGGCAGTCGGCATGTCACCGGTGTCGATGGTCAGGGAGCTGAAGTCGGCCGGCAGCGTCTCGGTTTCGGCGGCGACGCGCACCGAGCTGATGCCCCAGGCCAATCCGCCGATTCCGGCGGCCGCCGACAGCGTCACCACGATGGCGGTCACCACCAGCAGTGAGCGCATCGCCGAGCGGCCACCCGGGGTCAGTGCCGGCGGTGTAGCGGTATCGGCCAAAGGTGCGGTATCCAGATTCGCAGTCATGGGAAAGTCCTTTTCTCTCTTCAGGATTCGAGATAGCGCAGGACGGCGAGGACCCGCCGGTTCTCGCTGTCGTCGGGGGCCAGGTCCAGCTTGGTGAAGATCGACGCGATGTGTTTCTCGGCGGAGCCGACCGAGATGTGCAGCAGCGCGGCAATGGCCGAATTGGTCTTGCCTTCTGCCATCAGCTGCATGACTTCCTGCTCACGCGGGGTGAGCACGGCCAGGGTGGAGCGGCGGTGCGTGCGCACCAGAATTTGCGACACCACTTCCGGGTCCAGGACGGTGCCGCCGGTGCCCACCGTCGTGACGGCGTCCAGGAACGCGGGGACGTCAGCCACCCGGTCCTTCAGCAGGTAGCCGAAACCCTTTGTGTCCGAGGCAATCAGGTCGGCGGCATACCGTTCCTCGACGTAGTGCGACAGCACCAGCACGGGTGACTCGGGATTCTGACTGCGGAGCAGGGCGGCGGCGCGGATGCCCTCGTCGGTGAACGTCGGCGGCATCCGGACATCGACGATGACGAGGTCGGGGTTGTGCTCGTTGACCGCACGCAGCAGCTCCGTGGCGTCGGGCACCCCGGCGAGCACGTCGTGGCCGGCGTCGATCAGGATGCGCTCGATACCCGCGCGCAGCAGGGCCGAATCCTCGGCGATCACAATGCGCATGGCAGTACCGCCGTCACGGTTGTGGTTCCGGTCTCGGGGCTCGAGACGGCGAAGGTGCCCCGCGCCGCGCGCACCCGCTCACCGAGTCCACGCAGGCCCGTCGTGTCGTCGCCGGTGGTCTGGGCCCCGCCGATACCGTCGTCGAACACCGAGATGTGCAACTGGTCGGTGGGCTCGTGGTAGCGCACCGTGACCACCGCATGGGTCGCCTTGGCGTGCTTGGCGATGTTGGTCAACGACTCGGCGACGACGAAGTACGCGCACGACTCGACCTCATCGGAAAAGCGTTTCGGCAGTTGCAGTTCCAACGTCACCGGCACCCCGGCGGTTTCGGTGCGCTGCACCACCGCCGACAGCGCGGCGTCCAGGCCACGGTCGGCCAGGATCGTCGGCGCGATACCCCGCACCACATTTCGCAGTTCGAGGAGTGCGGCCTTGGCGTCGTCATGTGCCTCGGCGATCAGCTTGCGGGCCTCGGGGAGGTCCGAGTCGAGCTTGGTCTGGGCCAGTCCGATCGTCATGGCCAGGGACACGAGCCGGGGCTGCACACTGTCGTGCAGGTCGCGTTCGATCCGGTGCCGTTCGGTGGACGCCGACGACACCGCGCCGCGGCGGGCCTGGTGCAGGGCACTGACCTCATGCTGCAGCGCCGCCGTCGGCGATGCCGGCAGCAGCCACCGGTCGACGGCGGCGTCCACTCGGGGCCCGAATACCAGGATGGCTGCGGCGGCGGCCAGTGCGATGACGGCCAGCAGCCAGGACAGCGGCGGGGAGATGAAGCTGAGTCCGGCGGCGGCGTCACTGTTGTGGATCGCGTTCGCCGCGGCGGGACCGATCAGTGCGAAGGCCAGCAACGCGAACGCCAGCCCGACCGCGAAGATGTCGAAGACCATGCGCAGATAGCTGTGCGCCAACACCTTCCAGAACCGGCCGCTGCTGACGTCCAACCAGAGCTGGTGCGCCCACCCCTGAAAACCGCTGTAGGGCGTCAGCTTTCGGTATGGGACGGCGATGCCGAAGCCGAACACCGCCTCGCTGCGCACCCGCTCCACCCGGTCGGTGGCGCGCACGGCGTAGACGAACACCACGCCGCCGAACACCGTCCCGATCACCGAGGGGATCGACGTGACGGCGACGATGAGCAGGGACAGCGGTATCCAGAACCAGATCATGCCGGCGAAAGCGCCGACGATCATCGACGACGTGGGGACGACACCGAGGTCGGACGTGCGCGGCGCCGGCGGTGCCGTTGTCGGATGTGTCGGCTGGGCCGACGCGGGGTCTGTAGCTGTTGCGACCATGCGTCCAACTTAGGCACCGGCGGGGTCCGGAGACACGGCGTTTTCCCGCGACATCTCTGGGGGTAAACCCCCAGCGGTTCTGCCTGTACGGGGCCTTGCCGATCCGCTCCTGATCGGAGTCCGGCCGGTCAACGCGGTCCTCGCGCTGGACGCGCATGCCAGAATCGGCTGTGTGCAGATCGGGATGACGATGCCAGTGATGGAGCCCAACCTCGATGCGGCGACGCTGACGGCGTGGGCGCGAGTGATCGACGGAGGGCCGTTCTCGTCCCTGTGCTGGGGTGAGCGCATCGCGTTCGACAATCCAGATTCACTGACGCTGCTCGGCGCACTGGCGGCCTGGACCGACCGGGTGCGACTGGTCACCACGGTCATCGTCCCGCAGTTGCATGATCCGGTCATGCTGGCGAAAGCGCTTGCCACGGGCGACATGCTCAGCGGTGGACGGCTGACGGTCGGCCTCGGCGTCGGTGGCCGGCACGAGGACTACAACGCCGTCGGCGCCGACCCGAAGACGCAGACCATGCGTGGCATGGCGGAGCGCGTCGCATTGATGAAGCGGGTCTGGGCGGGGGAGAAGCTCACCGACTCCGTGTTGCCCGTCGGGCCCGCGGCGGTGCAGCCGGGCGGCCCCCGATTGCTGGTCGGCACCATCGGTCCGAAAACCGTACGCAGCGCGGCCAATTGGGCCGACGGCATGGCCGGCACCACGTTGGACCTCAACGTCGAGCGCGAGAGCGAACTGTTCGATGTCGCCCGGGAGGCATGGGCCGAGGCGGGAAAACCCAAGCCGCACTTGGCCACCTCCTTCTGGTTCGCCCTCGGTGACAAAGACGAGGCGCGCAACCAGGTGCACCGGCACCTGCGCCGGTACATGAACTGGATTCCGGAGGAATACGTCGACGCGATGGCGCCGACCACGGGCTGGGCCGGTACCGAAGACGAATTGCTCGACGTGTTGCAGAAGTTCGATGACATCGGCACCGACGAGGTGCACCTCATTCCCACCAGTTCGGACATCGACCAGTTGCGCCGGGTGGCCGACGTGGTAAAAGACTTCACCGGAGAGGCATCGCTATGAGTCGTGCGACGGACGTGCTGGCCGGTCTGCCGGAGGTGCGGGTGTGGCAGGAAGACCTGTACCGGGACCTGCATGAGCACCCCGAGCTGTCATTCCAGGAACACCGCACCGCAAAGCTGGTGTCGGACAAGCTGACCGAGCTGGGTTATGAGGTCACCGACAGCGTCGGCGGTACCGGCGTGGTGGGCATTCTGCGCAACGGCGATGGGGCGTCGGTGCTGATGCGCGCCGACATGGATGCGCTGCCCGTGGCCGAGGCCACCGGACTGCCCTACGCCAGCACGGTGCGCGGCACCGACGCCGCTGGCAAGGACGTGCCCGTCATGCACGCGTGCGGGCACGACACCCACGTCACGTGTCTGCTCGGCGCGGCCGCGCTGTTGGCCGACGGGCGAGATCACTGGCAGGGCACCGCGATTGCGCTGTTCCAGCCGGCCGAAGAGCTCGGTGGCGGTGCCGCCGGCATGGTCGCCGACGGCCTCGCGGACATCGTCGGCAAGGTCGACGTCGCGCTGGGGCAGCATGTCGCCCCGGCGCCGGCCGGATACGTCGGCACCCGCAGCGGGCCGGTCATGGCCGCGGCCGACAGTATCCGCGTGACGGTGTACGGGCGCGGCGGTCACGGGTCCATGCCGAACGCCACCATTGATCCCGTCGTGCTGGCGGCGATGATCGTGATCCGGCTGCAGACCATCGTGTCGCGCGAGGTCGCGCCGACCGAGACCGTCGTGCTCACCGTCGGCAGCATCAATTCCGGCACCAAGAGCAACATCATCGGCGACCACGCCGTGCTGGAACTGAACCTGCGCACCTACGACGAAGCCGTGCGCTCCGCCGTAATCGCGGCCGTCAAGCGCATCGTCGTCGCCGAATGCCAGGCGTCGGATTCACCGAAAGAGCCGGAATTCGAGTTCTACGACCAGTTTCCGGTGACCGACAACGACGAGGCCGCCACCGCCCGGGTGCATGACGCGTTCGTCGAACAGTTCGGCGACCGCGTGCTGGCCATCCCGCAGGCCTCGGCGAGTGAGGATTTCAGCGACATCCCACGGGCGCTCGGGGTGCCGTACACCTACTGGATGTTCGGTGGCATCGACGCCGCCGAATTCACCCGCGCGGCCGAAGCCGGCCGGATCAACCAGGACATCCCGGTGAACCACTCGCCGACGTTCGGCCCGGTGATTCAGCCGACGCTCGACACCGGAACCGAAGCACTCGTGGTGGCCGCGCTGTCCTGGTTGTAGTCCTTTGGGCGGTAGGCGATCTCGAAGAGGCACGCGGCCAGGACGCACAACGCGATCGCTTCGATCGTCTGGATGACCAGCATGGTCCACGTGGTGTGCGCGACGGCGACGAAGAACTGCATGTTGGGGATGACGACGAACAGGCCGCCCCAGATGCCCCACCAGGCCGCCTTGCCCAGTCCGCGGCCCGGGTACAGCCGCAGGAACAGGAAGCACAGCATCGTCAGCTGCAGGACGTACGTGAACCCGAGAAACGGGAACAGGTCCATGATTTCGGCCAGCGGGCGCTGCGGGTAGTCGGCCGCCGGGTAGCTGGTGCCGAACAGTGCCGGTCCCGCGGTCTTGTGGAAGACGACGTCGAGGATGCACGTCAGAATCGATACCGGCAGCGCGACCACCAAGAAGCGTCCCCACCCGAATTGCTTGCCCATGACATCCTTCCGATCTTGAGATTCGGCTCGTTCCTATCCCGGTTGGGCATGCCGCGGATGTCGATGTCCCGGCAGCCGGGCAGTGACCGGCGAATGATCTGGTCGAAGTGCGTTTGACCAGCGGTGCAACGAGGTAACCTCCGCGTGGAGACTGCCTGGAGGCACGAAGGGGAGTAACGGTGAAGATCAAACTTGTAGCCCCGGTCGGCATTGCCGCAATCGTGGTCGGCTTGGCCGGCGTGACGGCCGGCAACGCGTCGGCGGCCAACAACATCAAGCCGTTCGGACAGCAGGAGACGCTGAACGAAATCGGCTACACGGTCAAGGGTCTGAAGCCGAGTTCGGATCCGGTGCCGCACAACGGCCAGCTCTACTCGGCCACCGTGACGGTCGAAGGCGTCGGCGGCTGGGCCAACCCGATCACGGCGTTCTTCAACGCCCGCGCCGAGAGTGGGGCGAACTACCGCGTGATCGGCGGCGGTCTGCCGTCCGCACCGCCTGGCGGGACGACGACCGGAAAGCTCTACTTCGACGTCGTCGGCGACGTACCCAACAGCGTCGTCTACAACGACGGCATGCAGGACCTGCTGGTCTGGGTGCCTCGCGGCCCGGTGGGCGGCGTCGCCGAAGATGTCTCAGACGGTCCTGTCGGGACCAGCGAGATCATCAGCACCCCACCTGCCGAGAGTGCAGCGCCGGCCGAGGGCACCCCAACGGGGGGCAACCTGTTCGCCCCTGAGGTTCTCGCACCACCGCCATTCGAGCTCTCCGAGTCGGATGTGGCGTCCCCAGGCTACAACTCCGGTGGCGGTGGCCGTCGCTGATTCCTACCAAATAGAACTCGGCCCGGCGCCGCGTGTGCGGCGGCAACGGGCCGGCTTGGGCGGGAGCTGCGAGCGCCACGCCGCTGGCTGCCGACGCGGCGGCTGCGACTCGTCGGTTCACGATCTGGCCCGTCCCCGTCTGGGCTTGTGGGTGACCACAGACTGCGCCGGAGCGCTTGGGGGTCTCGAGGCGGGAAGGTTCAACCATACGGCGATGGTTGAGACCCGCTGTGCGTCATCTTGCGGTCAAGAGAAATCAATTTACGGACTTCTTTGGGGTCGGCGCCCGAACTGCAGTTTTACTGTGCTGCAAAGCGATTGGCGATTTTTGTCGGGTCCGGGGAAGCTGAATGCGGTATCAATTCGCATTCCGCCACCCGAAGGCATCGCTACGGAACGTGCCCCGGTTGCACCCGTCGGGCTCACGCCCGTGGCGAACTGATGTCCATTGAAATTGCCCATCTCCGTGAGATGAACTTGTGCAGTGCCGGTCGCCATCAACAGTATGGACAGCTCAAGCTTTGCGACCACGGCCGGACGCTCTGCGTGACCGTCGAAAACCATTGCTGCGACGCTGACGCCCTCATGGTGGGGATGGTCGATGGATACGGGGATGACTCGGTAATGGGGGTCTTCACTCGCGCCCAATAGGCCGTCGTTTCCAATTTTCTGCCATGCCACATCGTTGAGAAGGTCGATGGACGACACCAGGGTCGATCCGACAGGGTTTACGAAAACATCTGTTGCCTGAATGGCGCGCGTGCTGGGAGGCTCGGCGGTCGTGTATGACGCCGTCAGGACTTGTAGTTGAAACGCGCCGATAGTTAGCCCGAGTTCTTCGGCTATCAGATTTGCGAGATCGGACGTTGCGATGTTCGGTGTGACGGCCTGGTACCCGAGGCTCTCGGCCACGATGAGCGCAGTTGCGGTGAACCCAGTGTTCGAGACGAGAATGACAAAGTCGGTGGCCTTCAGCCTGCTGTGCTTTCCGTACTGCATCTCGACCCACTGGACATCTGCCTTTTTCTTTTTCTTGCTGGCGCTGTGATCCACGCACTCGATGCCGATCTGCACCTGCTGGCCAATGAGCTTGCCGCGCACCACGACGATGTCCACCTCACGCGGCTTGCCAGTGATGGGGTCGTCGAAGAGAACAGACTCGGTGACTGCGTGTCCGTCCTCGAGAATTGAGACCACTCTGGCGATCGTCTGCTGAAACCAGTTCGTTCTCTTAGGCATCGCAGAGACGACGTTACTGCTGGTGGCGGGAGCCCACCTCGAATCGACACATCTTGCGTTTGAGTAATCGCCAACGGCGGTTGGAGTGGGTGGGGCTAGGCGGGATGTACACGGCGAGCGCCGGACGACCGGGGACAAGGCCCCGAGCGCGGACTATCGGGTGCTATGACGGCTTCGGCCCAGCAAGCGAATTCGACCGCCCAGCGACCCCACGGGATGTGTGGAGGATCGTTGGGCATTGCGGGAGGGCCGGTCTTTCGGGCGTATTTTGCCTGCTATTACGCGGTTTTTGGTGTGGTGCCCCCGGCAGGATTCGAACCTGCGGCCTTCTGCTCCGGAGGCAGACGCTCTATCCCCTGAGCTACGGGGGCGCTTGATGCTGGCGAGCCAGCGGCGCCGTTGGGCGATCACAGACTAGCGCATCGGTGGCCCGCCTCCCGAATCGGTGCGGCGTGCCTACCGACCAGCAGACGACCGATGACAAGCGTGAGCAGCTCAGCCCATAGGATGGACCCCCGTGACCCCCGCCGATCTGGCTGAACTGCTCAAGAACACCGCCGCCGTGGTCCTGGTCGAACATGACCTGGACCTTGCCGCGCTGCCCGAAACAGTCGCCATCGAGCGTCCGCGCAACCCCGAGCACGGCGATTACGCCACCAACCTCGCGCTGCAGCTGGCCAAGAAGGTCGGCGTCAAACCGCGTGACCTGGCCGAATGGCTCGCCGAGCGGCTGAACGACGCCGACGGAATCGCTGAGGCCACCGTTGCCGGCCCCGGCTTCGTCAACCTGCGCATCGAGGCGTCCGCGCAGAGCGTCGTCGTCCTCAACGTGCTGGGCAGCGGCGACCGCTACGGCACCTCCGAGGAGCTCAAGGGCCGCCACATCAACCTGGAATTCGTCTCGGCGAACCCGACCGGCCCCATCCACATCGGTGGCACCCGCTGGGCCGCCGTCGGTGACGCGCTGGGCCGCCTGCTGGCCACGCAGGACGCCACCGTCATCCGCGAGTACTACTTCAACGACCACGGCGGCCAGATCGACCGCTTCGCCCGCTCGCTGGTCGCGGCCGCCAAGGGCGAGCCGGCGCCGGAGGACGGCTACGGCGGCGACTACATCAAGGACATCGCGGCCGACGTCGTGGCCAAGCGGCCCGACGCGCTGAGCCTGCCGGCCGACGAGTGTCAGGAAGTCTTCCGCGAGCTCGGCGTGGATCTGATGTTCGGTCAGATCAAGCAGTCGCTGCACGACTTCGGTACCGACTTCGACGTCTACACCCACGAAGACTCGATGCACACCTCGGGCCGGGTGCAGCAGGCCATCGACAAGCTGCGCGACAACGGCTCCATCTACGAGCAGGATGGCGCAATCTGGTTGCGCACCACCGATTTCGGCGATGACAAGGACCGCGTCGTCATCAAGAGCGACGGCAACCCGGCGTACGTCGCCGGTGACATCGCCTACTACCTGGACAAGCGCCAGCGCGGCTTCGACCTGTGTATCTACATGCTCGGCGCCGACCACCACGGCTACATCGGCCGCCTGAAGGCCGTCGCCGCCGCGCTCGGCGAGAACCCCGACACCGTCGAGGTGCTGATCGGCCAGATGGTCAACCTGGTCAAGGACGGCCAGCCGATGCGCATGAGCAAGCGCGCCGGCACCGTCATCACCCTGGAGGACCTGGTCGACGCCATCGGCGTGGACGCGGCCCGCTATGTGCTGATCCGATCGTCGGTGAACAGCCCCATCGACATCGACCTCGGGCTGTGGGCCAGCGCGTCCAACGAAAACCCGGTCTACTACGTGCAATACGCGCACGCCCGGCTGTCGGCCCTGGCGCGCAACGCCGCCGACCTCGGCCTGCAGGTGGACCTCGGACACCTCGACCTGCTGAGCCACGACCGCGAAGCCACGCTGATGCGCACCATCGGCGAGTTCCCGCGCGTCCTGAAAACCGCTGCGGCCCTTAGGGAACCGCACCGTGTGTGCCGGTACCTGGAAGACCTGGCCGGTGACTACCACCGGTTCTACGACTCCTGCCGTGTGCTGCCGATGGGCGACGAAGAGCACAGCGACCTGCACCGGGCCCGGCTGGCGCTGTGCGCGGCCACGCGCCAGGTCATCGCCAACGGTCTGCAGATCCTCGGCGTCAGCGCTCCGGAGCGGATGTGAGCGGGCAGCCGACCGGCAACGTGGTGCCGGAGAAGCCGCAGACGCCCGACGAGGTCAACCTGCTGGCGCCGAATGTCTGGCCGCGCAACCTGGTTCGGGGCGCCGATGGTGAGGTCAGTGTCGCCGGGGTGACGGTCGGTGCCCTGGCCGAGCAGTTCGGCACGCCGCTGTTCGTCATCGACGAGGACGACTTCCGGTCCCGTTGCCGCGAGATCGCCGACGCCTTCGGTGGCGGCGAGCACGTGCACTACGCCGGGAAGGCGTTCCTGTGCGCCGAGATCGCCCGCTGGGTCGCGCAGGAGGGCCTGTGCCTGGACGTCGCCACCGGCGGCGAGCTGGCTGTGGCGCTGCACGCCGACTTCCCGGCCGACCGAATCACGGTGCACGGCAACAACAAATCCGTTCCCGAGCTGACCGCCGCGGTCAACGCTGGTGTCGGGCACATCGTGCTGGACTCCGAGATCGAGATCGAGCGCCTGGAGGCCATCGCCGGCGCGGCGGGTGTCGTGCAGGACGTCCTGGTCCGCGTGACCCCGGGCGTCGAGGCACACACCCACGAGTTCATCTCCACCGCCCACGAGGACCAGAAGTTCGGTCTCTCGCTGGCCAGCGGCGCGGCGATGGAAGCGGTGCGCAAGGTCTTCGCCACCGACAACCTGTGCCTGGTCGGCCTGCACTGCCACGTCGGCTCCCAGATTTTCGATGTTGCCGGGTTCGAGATCGCGGCCCACCGTGTCATCGGCCTGCTGCGCGACGTCGTCGCTGAATTCGGCGTCGAGAAGACCGCGCAGATGTCGGTCATGGATCTCGGTGGGGGACTGGGTATCTCGTATCTGCCCAGCGATGACCCGCCACCCATGAAGGAACTGGCCGACAAGCTCAAGGCCATCGTGAAGGCCGAGTCCGAGGCCGTCGGCCTGCCGACTCCCAAGCTGGTCGTAGAGCCCGGCCGCGCCATCGCGGGCCCCGGCACCATCACGCTGTACGAGGTCGGCACCGTGAAAGACGTTGCCGTATCGGCCGACAAGTACCGGCGCTACGTCAGCGTCGACGGCGGTATGAGCGACAACATCCGGCCGTCGCTGTACGACGCCCAGTACGACGCCCGGCTGGTGTCGCGCGCCAGCGACGCTCCCGCGACGCTGGCCCGGATCGTCGGAAAGCATTGCGAGACCGGCGACATCATCGTTCGCGACACCTGGGTTTCCGAGGATTTGGTGCCCGGTGATCTGCTGGCAGTCGCCGCCACCGGCGCCTACTGCTATTCGATGTCCAGCCGGTACAACCTGCTGACCCGTCCCGCCGTCGTTGCGGTGAAGGACGGCAATGCACGCCTGATCTTGCGCCGGGAGACCGTCGAAGACCTGTTGAGCCTGGAGGTGAGTGGTCAATGAGTGAAAAGCCAATCGGCGTAGCAGTTCTCGGACTCGGGAACGTCGGGACCGAGGTGGTCCGGATCATCAACGACAGCGCTGAAGACCTGGCCGCTCGCATCGGTGCGCCCCTGGAGCTGCGCGGCGTCGGTGTCCGCAAGGTCGCCAAGGGTCGCGGTGTCCCGGTCGAGATGCTCACCGATGACATCGAGGCGCTGGTGTCGCGCGACGACGTCGACATCGTCATCGAGCTCATGGGCCCCGTCGAGCCGGCCCGCAAGGCCATCATGGCCGCGCTGGAGCAGGGCAAGTCGGTGGTCACCGCCAACAAGGCGCTGATGGCGCAGTCCACCGGTGAGCTCGCCCAGGCAGCCGAAAAGGCGCGCGTGGACCTGTATTTCGAGGCGGCCGTGGCCGGTGCGATCCCGGTGATCCGCCCGCTGACCCAGTCGCTCGCGGGTGATGTCGTGCTGCGGGTCGCGGGCATCGTCAACGGCACCACCAACTACATCCTGTCCGCGATGAGCGAGACCGGCGCCGACTACGCCGACGCGCTCGCCGAAGCCGGTGTGCTGGGCTACGCCGAGGCCGACCCGACCGCCGACGTCGAGGGCTACGACGCCGCCGCCAAGGCCGCGATCCTGGCGTCCATCGCGTTCCACACGCGCGTCACCGCCGACGACGTGTACCGCGAGGGCATGACGAAGGTCAGCGCCGCCGACTTCGAGTCGGCCAAGGCGCTGGGCTGCACCATCAAGTTGCTGGCCATCTGCGAGCGGCTGACCACCGGTAAAGGTAAGCAACGGGTTTCGGCCCGGGTCTACCCGGCGCTGGTGCCGCTGGACCACCCGCTGGCCTCGGTCAACGGCGCGTTCAACGCGGTCTTCGTGGAGGCCGAGGCCGCCGGCGAGCTGATGTTCTACGGCCGCGGCGCCGGTGGCGCACCGACCGCGTCGGCCGTCATGGGTGACGTCGTCATGGCCGCGCGCAACCGCGTGCAGGGTGGCCGCGGCCCGCGGGAATCCAAGTACGCCAAGCTGCCCATCGCCTCGATCGGCGCCATCGAGACCCGCTACTACGTCAGCATGAACGTCGCGGACAAGCCGGGTGTGTTGTCGTCTGTCGCAGCCGAATTCGGCAAGCGTGAGGTCAGCATCGCCGAAGTCCGCCAGGAGGGCATGGAGGACGAGACCGGTCAGCGCAGCGGCGCCCGCATCGTCGTCGTCACCCACCGGGCCACCGATGAAGCCCTGTCGGAAACCGTTGCGGCCCTTGCCGATCACGAAGCAGTGCAGAGCATCAACAGTGTGCTGCGCATGGAAGGAACCAGTAAGTAATGAGCGTGCACAAGCCGTGGCCCGGCCTGATCGAGGCCTACCGGGATCGTCTGCCCGGCACCGAGAACTGGACGCCGGTCACCCTGCTCGAGGGTGGCACCCCGCTGATCCACGCCAAGCGGCTGAGCGAACAGACCGGCTGCACAGTGCATCTGAAGGTCGAGGGGCTCAACCCGACCGGTTCGTTCAAGGACCGTGGCATGACCATGGCCGTCAGCGACGCCGTGGCCCGCGGCCAGAAGGCCGTGCTGTGCGCGTCCACCGGCAACACCTCGGCGTCGGCCGCCGCGTACGCGGCACGTGCCGGCATCACCTGCGCGGTGCTGATCCCGCAGGGCAAGATCGCCATGGGCAAGCTGGCGCAGGCAGTCATGCACGGCGCCAAGATCATTCAGGTCGACGGCAACTTCGACGACTGTCTGGAGCTGGCCCGCAAGCTGACCGCCGACTACCCGACCATCGCCCTGGTCAACTCGGTGAACCCGGTCCGCATCGAGGGGCAGAAGACCGCGGCGTTCGAGATCGTCGACGCCCTCGGCACCGCCCCCGACGTGCATTCGCTGCCCGTCGGCAACGCCGGCAACATCACCGCCTACTGGCGCGGCTACAGCGAATACCACCGCGACGGCGTCTCCGACCGGCTGCCCCGCATGCTCGGCACGCAGGCTGCCGGCGCGGCGCCGCTGGTGCTCGGCGAGCCCGTCAAGAACCCCGAGACCATCGCCACCGCGATCCGAATCGGTTCTCCGGCTTCGTGGGACGGTGCCGTGGCGGCCAAGGAACAGTCGGACGGCCGCTTCCTCGCTGCCACCGACGAGGAAATCCTGGCCGCGTACCACCTGGTCGCCAAGGCCGAAGGCGTGTTCGTCGAGCCGGCCTCGGCGGCCAGCATCGCGGGTCTGCTCAAGTCCATCGAGGACGGCTGGGTCAAGCCCGGCTCGACCGTGGTCTGCACCGTCACCGGCAACGGCCTCAAGGATCCCGACAACGCCCTCAAGGGCATGCCAGAGGTCAAGGCCATCCCCGTCGACCCGACCGCCGTGGTCGAACAGCTCGGGCTGGTCTGACGCCGGTGACCGAAAACCTGCCCGCCGGCCTGCTCGCCACCGCCGTCGTCCCCGCTTCGAGCGCCAATCTCGGCCCCGGCTTCGACAGCCTGGGCCTGGCGCTGAGCCTCTACGACGAGATTCAGGCTGAGACAACCGATTCCGGCCTCGCCATCGAGGTGACGGGGGAGGGGGCCGGGCAGGTTCCGGACGATGAGTCGCATCTGGTCGTGCGGGCGATCCGGCGTGGTCTGGCTGCCGGCGGCGTATCGGTTTCCGGTCTGAACATCAAGTGCCGCAACGTCATTCCACATTCGCGCGGCCTCGGCTCGTCGGCCGCGGCGGTGGTCGGTGGCCTGGCCGTCGCCAACGGTCTTATCGCCCAATCGGGTTCGCAGCCGCTGACGCTCGAGCAACTGGTCCAGCTGTCGTCGGAGTTCGAGGGCCATCCCGACAACGCCTCTGCCGCGGTCCTCGGCGGTGCTGTGGTGTCCTGGACCGAACCGGGCCCGACCTACGCGGCCGCGCCACTGACGCTGCATCCCGACATCCACCTGTTCCCGGCGATTCCGCAGGTGCGTTCGTCGACAGCAGAGACCCGGGCGGTGCTTCCCGAACAGATCGCGCACAAAGACGCCACGTTCAACGTGAGCCGTGCCGCCCTCCTGGTGGTGGCGCTGACGCAGCGCCCCGATTTGCTGATGGCAGCCACCGAAGACGTGATGCACCAGCCACAGCGCGCGGCGGCGATGCCGGCCTCCGCGGAATATCTGACGATGCTCCGGCGTTGTGGCGTGGCAGCGGTGCTTTCCGGTGCTGGACCTGCGGTTATCGCTTTCAGTACCGAGCCCGAACTGCCGGCCGAAGTGCTCGAATTCGGTGCGGCCAACGGTTTCGCCGTCGAGAAGATGGCGGTGGGCCAAGGGGTTCGCTGGACCGTCGGCGCCGGCGTCTGACGAAAGCACACGCCGGAGTGGCAATTCTTGCTTCATTGTCGGATGAGAGATATTCTCGCAGCGTCCAGCAATCGCAGGCTCTAGTACCTGCGCCTACGGTAGGACGACCACTCTTCTCTTAGATGTTCAACTCGTGGACTGATGGTTCGCCGCACGGCGGCAAATCCTGGCGCTTGGCTGTTGCACTGCCGCAGCCGACCCGGCATTTGACGAATGCGGTTCGGGGAAGCCGTCCGACTGCGAACACAACCCTCGCCTGATCAACTGCGCGAGGGCACAGAAAGGAAATCCGTGACTGATACGGACCTCTTCACCGCCGACAGCACCACTGATGCGCCGGCAACTGAAGCGCCGGCGGCCGGACGCTCTGGATCGCTGACCAGTCTTCTGCTCCCCGACCTGCGTGCGCTCGCCGCCGAGGTTGGCGTCAAGGGCACCTCCGGCATGCGCAAGAGCGAACTCATCGCCGCCATCCGGGAACACCGTGGCGAGGCCAACGGCGCCAAGACCGAGGCCAAGGCTGCCAAGGCCGAAGCCAAGAACGAGACCAAGGCCGCCGAGGCCGTGAACGGCACCGACGCCCCCAATGAGGCCAAGGAAGCCCCGGCGGCGACCGTCACCGACGCTGCCGGCGGTGACGCCCCCGCCGCCGAGCAGGCCCCGCGCCGTGAGCGCCGTGGCGCGTCGCGTCGCGCTGGCTCGCCCGTCGAAGGCGAATCCGGCGACAAGCCCGCCGACAAGGCGGAGAAGAGCGAGAACGCCGACAACGCCGACGCGCCCCGCGAGGAGCGGAACCGCGAGCGGAATGCCGACAACAGCAACCAGGGCGGCAATAAGGCCGAAGGTAACCAGGGCGGCAACCGCGAGCAGGGTGGCAACCGCGACCAGGGCGGCAACCGCGACCGCGGTGGCGACAACCAGGGCGGCAACCGCAACCAGGGTGGCAACCGCGACCAGGGCGGTAACTCCAACAACAACGACGATGACGACGACAGCCGTCAGGGCCGTCGCGGCCGTCGGTTCCGTGACCGCGACCGTCGTCGTCGCGGCGAGCGTGGCGACAACCAGGGCGGGAACGCCGAGACCGAACTGCGCGAGGACGACGTCCTGCAGCCGGTCGCCGGCATCCTGGACGTGCTGGACAACTACGCGTTCGTCCGCACGTCGGGCTACCTGGCCGGGCCGAACGACGTCTACGTCTCGATGAACATGGTCCGCAAGAACGGCCTGCGCCGCGGCGACGCGGTGACCGGCGCCGTGCGGGTCCCGCGCGAGGGCGAGAACACCGGTGGCGGCGGCAACAACCCACGCCAGAAGTTCAACCCGCTGGTCCGGCTGGACACTGTCAACGGCGGCCCCGTGGAGAACGCCAAGAACCGGCCGGACTTCCAGAAGCTCACGCCGCTGTACCCGAACCAGCGGCTGCGCCTGGAGACCACTCCCGAGCGGCTGACTACGCGTGTGATCGACCTGATCATGCCGATCGGTAAGGGCCAGCGTGCGCTGATCGTGTCCCCGCCGAAGGCCGGTAAGACGACGATCATGCAGGACATCGCGAACGCGATCACCAAGAACAACCCGGAATGCCACCTCATGGTGGTGCTCGTCGACGAGCGTCCGGAAGAGGTCACCGACATGCAGCGTTCGGTGAAGGGCGAGGTCATCGCCTCCACCTTCGACCGGCCGCCGTCAGACCACACCCAGGCCGCCGAGCTGGCCATCGAGCGGGCCAAGCGCCTGGTCGAGCAGGGCAAGGACGTCGTGGTGCTGCTGGACTCGATCACCCGTCTGGGCCGCGCGTACAACAACGCGTCGCCGGCGTCGGGCCGCATCCTGTCCGGTGGTGTCGACTCCACCGCGCTGTACCCGCCGAAGCGGTTCCTCGGCGCGGCGCGCAACATCGAGCACGGCGGCTCTCTGACCATCATCGCCACGGCGATGGTCGAGACCGGCTCCACCGGTGACACCGTCATCTTCGAGGAGTTCAAGGGCACGGGTAACGCCGAGCTCAAGCTCGACCGCAAGATCGCCGAGCGCCGCGTGTTCCCGGCCGTCGACGTCAACCCGTCCGGTACCCGTAAGGACGAGCTGCTGCTCGGCCCGGACGAGTTCGCGGTCGTGCACAAGCTCCGCCGCGTGCTGTCGGGTCTGGACCCGCACCAGGCCATCGACCTGCTGATGAGCCAGCTGCGCAAGACCAAGACCAACTATGAGTTCCTGGTCCAGGTCTCCAAGACCGCTCCGGGCAACATGGACAACGACTAGTCCGACCTAACGCAAAAGCCCCAGAATCAATTGATTCTGGGGCTTTTGCGTTAGGTCGTCGGACTACGGCTGGGCCTTCAGGCCCGGCATCACGTAGCGCCGCACGTGCGCGAGCAGTTCGTCGGCGTTGTTGGCGTCCAGTCGCTGTCCGGGCATCGTCGCCAGCGAGAGGATGACGCGCGCGATCCACTCGGCGGCGTCGTCGACGTCGGTGTCGGGGTGGATCTCGCCGTTGTCGCGCGCGGCGACGAGGTAACGGGACCAGAAATCGGCGAGGTCGGGCACCAGGCCCTGCACGCCCGCGCCGGCGCAGGCGGCGAACTCGTCGGGCTCCTCGACGCGCAGCTTCATCAACAGCGCGCCGGGGTCGTCATAGGCGGTGCGGCCGTGCTGGATTCCGGTGACGATCTGATTGTCCAGGCCGTCGATCGAAGCGAGCATGGCGTGCGCGTCGCTCCAGTAGGCGTTGTTGAGTCGGACGATCGCGGCGCCCAGCAGCGTCACCTTGTCCGGGAAGTGCCGGTACAGCCAGCCGCGAGAGACGCCGGCGGCCTCGGCGACCTCGGATACCGTCGTGGCGCGAATTCCCTTGGCGCGCATGCACTCTTCGGCGGCATCGATCAGTCGATCACGCACGCTCTTCGGGGATTCTGGGCTTGCCACCGGGATGTCTCCTCACATGTCAACCGGGCGAACGACGATTCTGCCAGGGCGCCGCCGCTATTGCGCTACCCGTCAACAATGGTAGACACTTTCACAATTCTGTTCACCATGGGCGGTCCGCTGATCGCCCACCGCACCGGGAGCCCACATGGCGGACACCCTTCAGCAGTTGTTGCGCGAACGCGCCGACCAGGACACCGTCGCCGTCAAGTACGGCGAGACGACCCGGGCGTGGCGACAGTACGTCGCCGAAGCGCGGGCGCAGGCCGCCGCCCTGATCGGCCAGGCCGACCCACTGCGGCCGCTGCACGTGGGCACCCTGCTGGGCAACACCCCCGACATGCTCACCGCGCTGGCCGCCGCGGCACTCGGCGGCTACGTGCTGTGCGGCATCAACAACACCCGCCGCGGTGCGGCGCTCGCCCGCGACATTGCCCGCGTCGAATGCCAGATCGTCCTGGTCGACGACAAGCACCGCGATCTGCTCGACGGCCTCAGCCTGCCCGGCGTCACCGTCATCGACGTCAGCGCCACCGAGTGGCCGCAGCAGGATCTCACTCCGCATCGTGAAGTCGGGCCCGACGACACCTTCATGATGATCTTCACCTCCGGCACCAGCGGCGAACCCAAGGCCGTCGAGGTCGCGCACTCGATCGTGCTGTTCTCCGCGGTGGCGCTCGTGCAGCGCTACGAACTGACCGACAAGGACACCTGCTATCTGGCGATGCCGCTGTTCCACTCCAACGGCGTCTACGCCGGCTGGGGCGTCGCACTCGCTTCCGGCGCGGCCATGGCACCGGCGCAGTTCTCCGCGTCGGGGTTCCTCCCGGACATCCGCCGCTACGGCGCGACCTACATGAACTACGTCGGCAAGCCGCTGGCCTACATCCTGGCCACCGCCGAGCAGCCCGACGACCACGACAACCCGCTGCGGGTCGCGTTCGGCAACGAAGCCGCCGACCGCGACATCGACGAGTTCAGCCGCCGCTTCGGCTGCAGCGTGTGGGACGGCTTCGGTTCGACCGAGCTCGCGATCATCATCACCCGTTCCGAAGGGACCCCGGCCGGCAGCGTCGGCAAGGGCTTCCCGGGCGTCGCGATCTACGACCCGGAGACCGTCCAAGAGTGCGAGGTGGCGCGCTTCGATGAGACCGGCGCGCTCATCAACGCCGAGGCGGCAACAGGCGAACTGGTGAACACCGACGGCAGCGGCATGTTCCGCGGCTACCACAACGACCAGGGCGCGACGGAGGAGCGGCTGCGGCACGGTATGTACTGGTCGGGCGACCTGGCCTACCGCGATGCCGACGGCTGGATCTACCTCGCCGGCCGCACCGCAGACTGGATGCGCGTGGACGGGGAGAACATCACCGCGGCGCCCATCGAGCGAATCCTGTTGCGCCACCCCGTGATCAGTCGCGTCGCGGTCTATCCGGTGCCCGACGAATTCGTCGGCGACCAGGTGATGGCCGCGCTGGTGCTGCGCGACGGCCAGTCTCTCGCCCCGAAGTCGTTCGCCGAATTCCTGGCCGCACAGCCGGACCTGTCCCCGAAATCCTGGCCGCGGTACGTCTGGCTCGCCGACGACTTGCCCAGCACCGCGACCAACAAGATTCTCAAGCGGGAACTGGTCGCATTGGGCGACGATCCGGCCGGCCGGGTGGTGTGGAAGCGCGACGGCACCGAGTACGCACCGCGCGCCGAAAACTGATTTCGGCGGTCGTGTCCCCGCAATGGGTCCCCGTTCGTCTCACTGCTGTTGGACGATCAACCCAGAAGGAGACAACGATGAAATACGCAACGCTGATCTACATCAAGCCGGGCAGCCACGACACCGACATCACCGAAGAAGAACACGCCGCCCTGAGTGCCGAGTACGCGGCGCTTCGTCAGGAACCGCAGTGCGTCGGTGGCGGCCACCTGCAGCCCGTCGAAACCGCGACGTCGGTACGGGCCGACCTCATCACCGACGGTCCCTTCGCCGACACCAAAGAGGTGTTCGCCGGCTACTTCGTCATCGAAGCCGACAATCTCGACGAGGCCCTGAAATTCGCCCAGCGGATCCCGGCCGTGCGGCTCGGCGGCGGCGTCGAGGTGCGGCCGCTCTTCGAGGTCCCGGGTGAGGGCGCCCACTGATCGACGTCATCTTCAAGAGGGAGTGGGGCCGGGTCCTGGCCGCGCTCATCGGCATCCTCGGCGACTTCGAACTCGCCGAGGATGCCGCGCAGGAGGCGTTCGTCCGCGCCGCCGAGCGGTGGGCCCGCGACGGTGTGCCCGACGCGCCGGTGGCGTGGTTGGTGCGCACCGGCCGCAACGTGGCGATCGACCGGCTGCGCCGCGAGCAGACGCTGCGCGCCAAAACCCGGCTGCTCCACGCGGATCAACAGGCGACGACCATGGACGAGATCGACCTCGACGACAGCACCATCGGCGACGAGCGCCTTCAGCTGATCTTCATGTGCTGCCATCCGGCGTTGGCGCGTGAGGTCCAGGTGGCGCTCACACTGCGGGCCCTCGGCGGTCTGACGACGGCCGAGATCGGGCGAGCGTTCCTGGTGTCCGAGGACACCATGAAGCGACGCCTGTCCCGAGCCAAGGCCAAGATCAAGGCGACGAACATTCCGTTCGCCCTGCCGGCCGACCCGATGCTGCCGGACCGGGTGGCGGCAGTGCTCGCGGTGATCTACCTGATCTTCAACCAGGGCTTCACCGAGCGGGACGACCTCGCCGCCGAAGCGATCCGGCTCGGCCGCCTGCTCACCGACCTCTTGGCCGACGAACCCGAGGCCTACGGGCTGCTGGCCCTGATGCTGCTGCACGATTCGCGGCGCGCGGCCCGCGTGCTCGACGGCCAGGTGGTGCCCCTCGCCGAACAGGACCGGACGCGGTACGACCAGGCCAAGGTCGACGCCGGGCGAGCCGCCCTCGACCGCGCGCTGGCGCTGCGGCTGGCCGCCGGGCCCTACGTCCTGCAGGCCGCCATCGCCTCGCTGCAGGCCGACACGGAGATCGACTGGCACGAGGTCGTGGTGCTGTACGAGCGGCTCGAACAGCTCACCGGATCGCCGGTCGTGGCGCTCAACCGTGCGGTGGCCGTCGCTGAAACGGGCGATCCCGCCCGGGCGCTCGCGCTCATCGATGCCCTTGACCTGGGCGATTACCGCTACCTGCCGTCGACACGGGCGGAATTGCTGCGCGGTTTGGGCCGGACCGACGAGGCGCGAAGCGCGTTCGAGCGTGCCCTCACCTTGGCGACGACCGAGCCGGAACGACGATTTCTGGAGCGTCGCCTGGCCGAGCTGCGTCATGGCGCCGCCCAGGAATAGCCAGCGGCCCCGAGGCGTTTAGGACCTTGGCGGCTGACCTGGCATAATCGACCGCCGAACCCCCTCGGTTCCGGTTCACGTCCGAATTCTCGGGCGACCCGGCGCCATCGAACACAGAGGACCATGAAATGAAATCGGGTATTCACCCCGCATACGTCGAGACCACTGTGGTCTGCGGTTGCGGCAACAGCTTCCAGACTCGTAGCACCAAGGAAAGCGGCAACATCGTTGTCGAGGTGTGCTCGCAGTGCCACCCGTTCTACACGGGCAAGCAGAAGCTTCTCGACACCGGCGGCCGCGTGGCCCGCTTCGAGAAGCGCTACGGCAAGCGCACCGCCGGCTCGAAGGCCGCGTCCGAGAGCTAGCTTCGACGGGCGGCGCCCGATCTGTCGCATTCGCGTCAGGTCCGGGCGCCGTTTTCGTATCCAGCGTCCGGGACCTCAGAACAACCGCAGGAGTCCGAAAGTGGCAGAGACAGATACCGCGCCCCGCATCGAGGCGCTGCTGGCCGAGCACGCCGATCTCGAGCGGCAACTGGGGGACCCGAACCTGCACGCCGACGCTGGCGCCGCCCGCAAGGTCGGTCGTCGCTTCGCGCAGGTGTCGCCGATCGTCGTCACCTACCGCAAGCTCGAGGCCGCTCAGGGTGATCTCGAAGCCGCCCGTGAGCTGGCCGCCGAGGACGCCGCGTTCGCCGCGGAGGTGCCCGAGCTGGAAGCCCGCGTCGCCGAGCTCGACGCCAAGCTGACCGACCTGCTGGCCCCGCGCGATCCGCACGACGCCGACGACGTCGTCCTCGAGGTGAAATCCGGCGAGGGTGGCGAAGAGTCGGCGCTGTTCGCGTCCGACCTCGCGCGCATGTACATCCGCTACGCCGAGCGCCACGGCTGGACCGTCACGGTGCTCGACGAGACCTGGTCGGACCTCGGCGGCTACAAGGACGCCACCATCACCATCGCCAGCAAGGGCGATTCCGCCGACGGTGTGTGGTCGCGCATGAAGTTCGAGGGCGGCGTGCACCGCGTGCAGCGCGTGCCCGTCACCGAGTCGCAGGGCCGCGTGCACACCTCCGCCGCCGGCGTCCTCGTCTACCCGGAGCCCGAAGACGTCGAGCAGGTGCAGATCGACGAATCGGACCTGCGCATCGACGTCTACCGCTCGTCCGGCAAGGGCGGTCAGGGCGTCAACACCACCGACTCGGCGGTCCGCATCACGCACCTGCCCACCGGCATCGTCGTCACCTGCCAGAACGAGCGCTCGCAGCTGCAGAACAAGGCCCGCGCCATGGTGGTGCTGGCCGCTCGCCTGCAGGCGTTGGCCGAGGAGCAGGCCGCGTCCGACGCCTCCGCGGACCGCGCCAGCCAGATCCGGACCGTCGACCGCAGCGAGCGCATCCGGACGTACAACTTCCCCGAGAACCGGATCGCCGACCACCGCATCAACTTCAAGGCCCACAACCTCGACCAGGTGCTCGACGGCGACATGGACGCGCTGCTCGACGCCCTCGCGGCCGCCGACAAGCAGGCCCGGCTCGCGCAAGAGTGATCCGCCAGGCCATCACTGAGGCGACCACGCAACTGGCCGCCGCGGGTATCGATTCCGCCCGGGTCGACGCCGAGTACCTCGCCGCCCACGCCGCCGGGGTGGACCGGGCCCGGGTGATGTTCACCGAGCCCGACTCGGCGTTCTATCCGCGCTTCCGCGACCTGGTAGAACGGCGCGCGCAGCGAATTCCCTTGCAGCACTTGGTCGGAACTGCGGCCTTCGGTCCGGTGGAAGTGCACGTCGGTCCCGGGGTGTTCATCCCGCGCCCGGAGACCGAGGCGCTGCTGGAGTGGGCCATGAACCAGCCGTTGCCGCCGAGCCCGGTGATCGTGGATCTGTGCACCGGCTCCGGCGCACTGGCCCTCGCCCTCGCGCACACCTGGCCGCAGGCGCACGTCGTGGCCGTCGAGAAGTCCCCGGATGCCCTGGTCTACGCCCGGCGCAACTGCGCGGGCAGTGCCGTCGAGGTGCTCGAAGCCGACGTCACCGTTCCCAGCCTGCTGTCAGACAGGACCGGCACAGTGGACCTGCTGGTGTCCAACCCGCCGTACATCCCCGACGGCGCCGACCTCGACCCCGAAGTCATCGACCACGACCCGGCCGCTGCCCTGTTCGGCGGGCCCAATGGCATGTCCGTCATCGTGCCGATCATCGCGCTGGCGGCCCGGTTACTGCGTCCGGGCGGCAAGTTGGGCATCGAACACGACGACACCACAGCCGATCAGGTGGTGGCCGCGTTGGAGCGCGACGGTACGTTCGGTGACATCACCGCGCGGCGCGATCTGACCGGGCGGCCCCGGTTCGTCACCGCGACCCGACGGTAAAACGGGTCATGGCAACCGACGAAACGCTTGCGTGAGGAGTGATGGATGGAGACGTTCGACTGCGGTGATGCGGAGAAGCGCGCCACCGGGATCGCCTCGGCTATCAGTGCGCTCAAGGGCGGCCGCCTCGTCGTGCTGCCCACCGACACCGTCTACGGCCTGGGTGCCGACGCCTTCAACAGCGAGGCCGTCGCGGCGCTGCTCGCCGCGAAGGGGAGGGGCCGCAACATGCCGGTCCCGGTCCTCGTCGGGTCCTGGCGCACCATCGACGGGCTCGTCTACGCCGTGCCCCCGGCCGCCCGGGACCTCATCGAGGCGTTCTGGCCCGGCGCGTTGAGCCTGGTCGTTCGCCAGGCCCCGTCGCTGTCGTGGGATCTCGGTGACACGAACGGCAGTGTGATGCTGCGGATGCCGCTGCACCCGGTGGCGATCGAGTTGCTGCGTGAGGTCGGTCCCATGGCGGTCTCCAGCGCCAACATCTCGGGGCAGCCGCCCGCGGTCAACGCCGACGAGGCGCGGACACAGCTGGGCGACAAGGTCGAGGTCTACCTGGACGCCGGACCGGCGACCAAGCAGGCCGCGTCCACGATCGTCGACCTGACCGGCGCGACGCCGCGGGTGCTGCGGGAAGGGCCGATCTCCCTCGCGCAGATCGCCGAAGTGCTCGGCGTCGAACCGGAGTCCCTGACCGGCGAGGTGTCGTGACTGCCAGCGAGGAGCCGGAGGCGGATCGCGCATGACCGTAGTCGCCGACGCAGGCCGGCTGCTCGCGCAGATCGATCGGGGCACCGGGGTTCCGCTCCGGGAGCTCGTGCTGGTCGGTCTGACCGCGGCGATCATCACCTACTTCGCCACGGGCTGGGTGCGGGCGCTCGCGTTCCGTTTCGGGGCCGTCGCCTACCCGCGCGAACGTGACGTCCACGTCCAGCCGGTCCCGCGGATGGGCGGGCTGGCCATGTACGTCGGCGTGGTCGCCGCGGTCCTGCTGGCGTCCCAATTGCCCGCGCTGACACGAGGTTTCGTCTATTCGTCCGGTATGCCGGCGGTGGTGGTCGCCGGCGGCCTGATCATGCTGATCGGCCTGATCGACGACCGCTGGGGTCTGGACGCTCTGACCAAGTTCGCCGGCCAGATCACCGCGGCCAGCGTCCTGGTCACCATGGGCGTCGCATGGAGTGTGCTGTACATCCCGATCGGCGGCGTTGGCACCATCGTGCTGGACCAGGCGTCGTCGATCCTGCTGACCCTGGCGCTGACGGTCTCGATCGTCAACGCGATGAACTTCGTCGACGGCCTCGACGGTCTGGCCGCCGGGCTGGGGCTCATCACCGCGTCGGCCATCTGCATCTTCTCCGTCGGGCTGCTGCGCGACCATGGCGGTGACGTGCTGTTCTACCCGCCTGCCGTCATCTCGGTGGTGCTCGCCGGCGCGTGCCTGGGTTTCCTGCCGCACAATTTCCATCCGGCCCGCATCTTCATGGGGGACTCCGGATCCATGCTCATCGGTCTGATGCTGGCCGCGGCATCGACCACCGCGGCGGGCCCGATCTCCCAGAACGCCTACGGCGCGCGCGACGTTTTCGCTTTGCTGTCGCCGTTCCTGTTGGTCGTTGCGGTGATGTTCGTACCGGCCCTCGACATGCTGCTGGCCATCGTGCGCCGCACGCGTGCCGGACTCAGTCCGTTCAGCCCTGACAAGATGCATCTGCATCACCGGCTGCTGCAGATCGGTCACTCGCACCGACGCGTCGTGCTGTTGATCTACCTATGGGTGGGCATCGTGGCCCTCGGGGCGGCCAGCACCATTTTCTTCGACCCCCGGTACACGGGTGCGGTGATGCTCGGAGCCATCTTCCTGGCCGCGATCTTCACCCTGATCCCGCTCCTGCGGCGGCGCGATGACCTGCCAGAAGGCGAGTACGACAAAAAGTAGTAGGTGCCCGTTTTTGGGTGCTCACCATGTGGTACGGTTCTGGCAGAACCCGAAAAACCTCGCGGGTTGCCGGCCCGGCCCATCGGTTCACACAAGCCGATCGGCGCCGAATGACGACCGACAAAGGGAGCTTCCCCTTGGGTGATTCCAGTGTGCCCGACGCGCTCGATGTGACCTTCGATACGCTCTGTGGGCACGCACACAGGATTGCCAGGTATATGGGGACGGCACTCGTGACCGCGGGATTGAGGTGAACACCATGACGACACCAGCGCAGGACGCGCCTCTGGTGTTGCCGGCAGTGGCTTTTCAGCCTATTCGTTTGTTTGCTATCTCGCTCCTCGTAACGGCTGTCGCGCTCGGCGGCGGCTATGCAGTGAGCGGCAATCTCAAGTTCGGCGCCTTCTTCGGCCTGGGGATGGCGCTCGGTCTCACCAACGCACTGATGGTCCGTCGCGCGGTCGCCAAGGTCACCGCCAAGGACCACCCGCTGAAGATGCAGATGGCCGCCAACTCCGCGATGCGGCTGGTGCTCATCTCGGTGATCGCCCTGCTGATCACGTGGTTCTTCAAGCCGGCCGGTATCGGCGTCCTGTTCGGAGTGGCGCTGTTCCAGGCGATTCTTGTCATGAGCACCGCATTGCCGGTGATGAAGAAGGTCCGAGCCAGCCAACGTAACGGTGGCGGCGTCGACCAACCAGAAGCACACGACGGATCAGAAGCAAAGGACTGACGACCCAAGTGATTCAACAATTCACCGCCGAGGCCGCCATCGAGGTCGGCCACCACGAGCAGCACGAGCTGTGGGGCTACACCTTCAACGTCGACACGATCATCGCCACCAGCGTGGCCGCGGTCATCGTCATCGCGCTGGCGTTCTTCGTGAAGGCGAAGGTGACCTCGACCGGCGTGCCCGGCGGTGTGCAGCTGTTCTTCGAGGCCATCACCATCCAGATGCGTCAGCAGATCGAGACCGCGATCGGTATGAAGATCGCTCCGTTCGTGCTGCCGCTGGCCGTCACGATCTTCACCTTCATCCTGATCTCCAACTGGCTGTCGGTCCTGCCGGTGCAGTTCGGTGGGGAAGACGGTGGCGCCAAGGAACTGCTGGCCCCGCCGGCCTCGGACATCAACTACGTGCTGGCGCTCGCGCTGTTCGTGTTCCTCTGCTACCACGCGGCGGGCATCTGGCGCCGCGGCGTCTTCGGCCACTTCAAGAAGCTGCTGAAGGGCCACGTCGCGGTCCTGGCACCGATCAACATCGTCGAGGAGATCGCCAAGCCGGTCTCGCTGTCTCTGCGACTCTTCGGCAACATGTTCGCCGGCGGCATCCTGGTCGCGCTGATCGCGATGTTCCCGTGGTACGTGCAGTGGGCGCCGAACGCCATCTGGAAGACCTTCGACCTGTTCGTCGGCCTGATCCAGGCATTCATCTTCGCGCTGCTGACGATTCTGTACTTCAGCCAGTCGATGGAACTCGACGAGCATCACTGAGTACCCGCAAGACCTGTAGGAACCACAAATAAGACCCTGGTAGCGCAGCTACCAGTTACCAAGGAGGAAAAAGAGAATGGCCGACGCAGCAACGAACGCCACTATCATCCAGGGCGCCCTCATCGGCGGTGGCTTGATCATGGCCGGTGGCGCCATCGGCGCCGGTATCGGTGACGGTATCGCCGGTAACGCGCTGATCTCGGGCATCGCCCGTCAGCCGGAGGCCCAGGGCCGCCTGTTCACCCCGTTCTTCATCACCGTCGGTCTGGTGGAAGCCGCGTACTTCATCAACCTGGCCTTCATGGCGCTCTTCGTGTTCGCCACCCCGGGCCTGTCGTAATCCGTCGACATGGGTGACTTGAGCGCAACCATCCTGGCCTCGGGCCAGGCAGCAGCGGAAGGCGGCGGGGGTCAGAACTTCCTGATCCCCAACGCGACCTTCTTCGTCGTGCTGATCATCTTCCTGATCGTGCTCGGCGTGATCGGCAAGTGGGTTGTGCCACCGATCAGCAAGGTCTTGGTCGAACGCGAGGAAATGCTGGCCAAGACCGCTGCTGACAACCGGAAGTCGGCTGAGCAGGTGGCCGCCGCAGAGGCGGACTACAACGCGGCGATGGCGGGCGCTCGCACGGAGGCTTCGGCCATCCGTGACGAGGCCCGCAACGAGGGCCGCAAGGTCGTCGACCAGGCGCGTGCAGCGGCGAGTGGTGAGGTGGCCGAAACCCTCAAGGGTGCCGACCAGGCACTGTCCGCACAGCGGCAGTCCACACAGACCGAACTGCAGTCGTCGGTCGACAACCTGTCCCAGACGCTGGCGAGCCGCATTCTCGGCGTGGAGCTGGCGGCCGACGTGAAATCAGGCGGGAGCCAGTAGATGGAAATCTTCATCGGGCAGCTGATCGGCTTTGCCGTCATCGTGGCCATCATCTGGAAGTACGTGGTACCTCCGGTGAAGGGCATGATGGCCAAGCAGCAGGAGGCCGTTCGCGTTGCGCTGGCCGAAAGTGCCGAAGCCGCACAGAAACTCGCGGACGCCGACAAGATGCACGCCAAGGCTCTTGCCGACGCGAAGGCCGAGTCGACCAAGGTGACCGACGAGGCCCGGCACGATTCGCAGCGCATCGTCGAGCAGCTCACCGAGCAGGCCGCCATCGACGCCGAGCGGATCAAGGCGCAGGGCGGCCAGCACGTCGAGCTGATGCGGCAAGGCGTCATCCGTGAGCTCCGTCAGGGGCTGGGCGCGGAGTCCGTCGCCAAGGCCGACGAGCTGGTGCGGCGCTACGTCGCCGAGCCCACCGCGCAGGCCGGCACCGTCGACCGCTTCCTGGACGATCTCGAGCAGATGGCGCCGTCCTCGGCCGAGGTCGGTACCCACGCCGAGGTGAAGCTGCGGGCCGCGAGCCGGGAATCACTGACCGCGCTGGTCGAGAAGTTCGACGCCACCGCGGGTGGTCTGGATGCCGCCGCGCTAACCGCGCTGGCCGATGATCTGGCCGCCGTCGCCCGGCTGCTGCTGAGCGAGGTCAACCTCAGTCGGCACCTGGCCGAGCCCGCCGACAACGCGGCCCCCAAGGTCGCTCTGCTGGACGCGGTGCTGTCCGGCAAGGTCAGCGCCAACGCCCTCGAGCTGCTGCGTACCGCGGTGTCGTCGCGGTGGTCGGAGCAGTCCGATCTGGTCGATGCCGTCGAGCACGTCGCTCGGCTGGCACTGATCAAGCGGGCCGAGGTCAGCGGTGACGTCGCCGAGGTCGAGGATCAGCTGTTCCGCTTCAGCCGTGTGCTGGACGCGCAGCCGCGCCTGTCGACGCTGCTCGGTGACTACGGCACTCCGGTCGACGGCCGAGTTGCCTTGCTGGACAAGGTCCTTACCGGTGCCAACGGTTCGGTCAACAGCACCGTCAAGGCGCTGCTGACGCAGACCGTGAGCCTGCTGCGCGGCGAACGTGCCGACCAGGCAGTCCTCGATCTGGCCGAGCTGGCAGTCGCCCGCCGCGGTGAGGTCGTTGCCCACGTGGAGGCCGCCGCGGCCCTGTCCGATGCCCAGCGGACCCGACTCACGTCGGTCCTGAGCCGCATCTATGGCCACCCGGTGTCCGTCCAGTTGCATGTCGATCCCAGCCTCCTCGGTGGTCTGACCATCACCGTCGGTGACGAGGTGATCGACGGATCCATCTCGTCACGACTGGCTGCCGCCTCCAACCGGCTGCCCGACTAATCTCCGAAACACCCAAGACTAGGAAGACCAAAAACCATGGCAGAGTTGACAATCTCGGCTGCTGATATCGAAGGTGCCATCGAGAACTACGTAACGACGTTCTCGGCCTCGAACGATCGCGAGGAGATCGGCACCGTCGTCGACGCCGGTGACGGCATCGCACACGTCGAGGGTCTGCCCTCGGTCATGACCCAGGAGCTCCTCGAGTTCCCCGGCGGTGTTCTGGGCGTGGCCCTGAACCTCGACGAGCACAGCGTCGGTGCGGTCATCTTGGGTGAGTTCGCGAAGATCGAAGAGGGCCAGCAGGTCAAGCGCACCGGCGAGGTGCTCTCGGTGCCGGTCGGCGACGAGTTCCTGGGCCGCGTCATCAACCCGCTCGGCGAGCCCATCGACGGTCAGGGCGAGATCAAGGCCGAGACCCGTCGTGCTCTCGAGCTCCAGGCGCCGTCGGTCGTGCAGCGCCAGAGCGTCAGCGAGCCGCTGCAGACCGGCATCAAGGCCATCGACGCCATGACCCCGATCGGCCGCGGCCAGCGCCAGCTCATCATCGGTGACCGCAAGACCGGCAAGACCGCCGTCTGCGTCGACACCATCCTGAACCAGCGCGAGGCCTGGGAAACCGGCGATCCGAAGCAGCAGGTCCGCTGCGTCTACGTCGCCATCGGCCAGAAGGGCACCACCATCGCCAGCGTGAAGCGCGCGCTGGAAGAGGGCGGCGCCATGGAGTACACGACCATCGTCGCGGCTCCCGCCTCTGACCCCGCCGGCTTCAAGTGGCTGGCCCCGTACACCGGCTCGGCCATCGGCCAGCACTGGATGTACAACGGCAAGCACGTCCTGATCGTGTTCGACGACCTGTCGAAGCAGGCCGACGCCTACCGCGCCATCTCGCTGCTGCTGCGTCGCCCGCCGGGCCGCGAAGCCTTCCCGGGTGACGTCTTCTACCTGCACTCGCGTCTGCTGGAGCGTTGCGCAAAGCTGTCCGACGAGCTCGGTGGCGGTTCGATGACGGGTCTGCCGGTCATCGAGACCAAGGCCAACGACATCTCGGCGTTCATTCCGACCAACGTCATCTCGATCACCGACGGTCAGTGCTTCCTGGAGTCCGACCTGTTCAACCAGGGCGTCCGCCCGGCCGTGAACGTCGGTGTGTCGGTGTCCCGCGTCGGTGGCGCCGCGCAGATCAAGGCGATGAAGGAAGTTGCCGGCTCGCTGCGTCTGGACCTGTCGCAGTACCGCGAGCTGGAGGCCTTCGCGGCCTTCGCCTCGGACCTGGACGCCGCTTCGAAGGCTCAGCTGGACCGCGGTGTGCGCCTGGTCGAGCTGCTCAAGCAGCCGCAGTACAGCCCGCTGGCCGTCGAGGACCAGGTCATCGAGATCTTCCTCGGTACCCAGGGCCACCTGGATTCGGTTCCGGCCGAGGACGTTTCGCGCTTCTCCGCTGAGCTGCTGGAGCACGTGAAGGCCAGCCACGCGGACATCCTCGAGGGCATCAAGACGACCAAGAAGCTGTCGGAGGAGGCCGAGGCCAAGCTGGTCACCGTCATCAACGACTTCAAGAAGGGCTTTGCGGCCACCGACGGTAGCTCGGTCGTCGTGAAGGAGGCCGACGCCGAGGCCCTGGATCCTGCTGAGCTCGGCCAGGAGTCGGTCAAGGTCAACAAGCCGGCACCGAAGAAGGCCTAGGTAACCAATGGCAGCCACACTGCGCGAGCTACGTGGGCGTATCAAATCCGCTTCGTCGATCAAGAAGATCACGAAGGCCCAGGAGCTGATCGCCACGTCGCGGATCGCCAAGGCGCAGGCCCGGGTGGATGCAGCCCGGCCCTACGCCACCGAGATCACCAACATGCTCACCGAGCTTGCGGGGGCCAGCGCGCTGGACCACCCGCTGCTCGTGGAGCGGAAGAACCCTCGCCGTGCCGGTGTGCTGGTGGTGTCTTCGGACCGCGGCCTGTGCGGCGGTTACAACGCCAACGTCCTGCGTCGGGCCGAGGAACTGTTCGCGTTGCTTCGCAGCGAGGGCAAGGAGCCGGTGCTGTACGTCGTCGGTCGAAAGGCCTTGGGCTACTACAACTTCCGCCAGCGCGCCGTAGTCGAGTCCTGGACCGGTTTCTCGGAGCGCCCGGAGTACGCCAACGCCAAGGAGATCGCCGAGACGCTGGTGACGGCCTTCATGGCCGGTGCCGACGACGAGGGTGACGAACCGGGTGCCGACGGCATTCTGGGCGTCGACGAACTGCACATCGTGTCGACCGAGTTCAAGTCGATGCTGTCGCAGACCGCCGAGGCCGTGCGGATCGCACCGCTGGCCGTCGAGTACACGGGGGAGCCGACCGAGGTCCACACCCTGTACTCGTTCGAGCCGAGTGCGGACGTGCTGTTCGACGCGTTGCTCCCTCGCTACATTGCGACCCGTGTCTACGCGGCACTGCTTGAGGCCGCGGCCTCGGAGTCGGCTTCGCGTCGACGCGCCATGAAGTCGGCAACGGACAACGCCGACGACCTGATCAAGGCCCTGACCCTCGCCGCGAACCGCGAGCGCCAGGCCCAGATCACCCAGGAAATCAGCGAAATCGTCGGTGGCGCCAACGCGCTGGCCGACGCGAAATAGGCCCCGTAGGAAGCGAAGAGAGATATGACTTCTGCCGTAGAGACCAAGACCACTGGTCGCGTGGTTCGCATCACCGGCCCGGTGGTGGACATCGAATTCCCGCGTGGCTCTGTGCCCGAGCTGTTCAACGCTCTGCACGCCGACATCACCTTCGGTGCGCTGGCCAAGACCCTGACCCTCGAGGTTGCCCAGCACCTCGGTGACAACCTGGTGCGCTGCATCTCGATGCAGCCGACCGACGGTCTGGTGCGTGGCACCGACGTTCGCGACACCGGCGCCTCCATCTCGGTGCCCGTCGGCCACGACGTCAAGGGCCACGTGTTCAACGCCCTGGGTGACTGCCTCGACGAGCCCGGCTACGGCAAGGACTTCGAGCAGTGGTCCATCCACCGCAAGCCGCCGGCCTTCGCCGACCTGGAGCCCCGCACCGAGATGCTGGAGACCGGTCTGAAGGTCGTCGACCTGCTCACGCCGTACGTGCGTGGTGGCAAGATCGCCCTGTTCGGTGGTGCCGGTGTCGGTAAGACGGTTCTGATCCAGGAGATGATCAACCGTATCGCCCGCAACTTCGGTGGTACCTCGGTGTTTGCCGGCGTGGGTGAGCGCACCCGTGAGGGCAACGACCTGTGGGTCGAGCTCGCCGACGCCAACGTGCTCAAGGACACCGCGCTGGTGTTCGGCCAGATGGACGAGCCGCCAGGCACCCGTATGCGCGTCGCCCTCTCGGCCCTGACCATGGCCGAGTGGTTCCGCGACGAGGCGAACCAGGACGTGCTGCTCTTCATCGACAACATCTTCCGGTTCACCCAGGCCGGTTCCGAGGTTTCGACCCTGCTGGGTCGTATGCCTTCGGCCGTGGGTTACCAGCCGACGCTGGCCGACGAGATGGGTGAGCTCCAGGAGCGCATCACCTCGACCCGTGGTCGTTCGATCACCTCGATGCAGGCCGTGTACGTGCCCGCCGACGACTACACCGACCCGGCCCCGGCCACCACGTTCGCCCACCTGGACGCCACCACCGAGCTTTCTCGTGCGGTGTTCTCCAAGGGCATCTTCCCGGCCGTGGACCCGCTGGCTTCGTCCTCGACGATCCTGCACCCCAGCATCGTCGGCGACGAGCACTACCGGGTTGCTCAGGAAGTCATCCGAATCCTGCAGCGCTACAAGGACCTTCAGGACATCATCGCCATCCTCGGTATCGACGAACTGTCGGAAGAGGACAAGGTGCTGGTGTACCGCGCGCGTAAGATCGAGCGCTTCCTGAGCCAGAACATGATGGCCGCCGAGCAGTTCACCGGCCAGCCGGGTTCGACGGTGCCGCTGAAGGAGACCATCGAGGCGTTCGACCGTCTCGCCAAGGGCGACTTCGACCACCTGCCGGAGCAGGCGTTCTTCCTCATCGGTGGTCTCGACGACCTGGCGAAGAAGGCCGAAAGCCTCGGCGCCAAGCTGTGACAACCGTAGTTACCCGAGCACGAAAGGTGGTGTGACATGGCCGAAATGGACGTCGAGATCGTCGCCGTCGAGCGCGCGCTGTGGACAGGTAAGGCCACATTCGTCTTCACTCGCACCACCGCCGGCGAGATCGGCATCCTGCCCCGGCACATCCCGTTGGTCGGCCAGTTGGTCGACGACGCGATGGTCCGGGTCGAGCGCGAGGGCGAGGATGATCTGCGGATCGCCGTGTCCGGTGGGTTCCTCTCGGTGACCGAGGAGACCGTGCGGATTCTGGTTGAAGATGCGGCGCTGGAGTCGGAGATCGATGCGCATGCGGCCAAGGCCGATGCCGCGTCCGACGACGAGGCGACCGCTGCGTGGGGCCGGGCGCGTCTGCGCGCCGTAGGCCAGCTCGACTGATACCCCGATGAGCGCGTCCATGTTGATGATGGTCGCGCTCGTCGGCGTGTTGGTGCTGGCTGTAGCCGCACTGAGTTATCGCTTGTGGAAGTTGCGTCAGGTTGGCGGCACCGCCGCCATCCTGCGCGACTACCCAGCAGCCGGCGGCCACGGGTGGCGGCATGGAGTCATGCGCTACCGCGGTGGTGAGGCCGGCTTTTATCGTTTGTCGAGCCTGCGCTGGTGGCCGGACCGGACCCTGTCCCGTCGCGGCCTGGAAGTTGTCGGGCGCCGCGCCCCACGGGGCGACGAATTCGACATCATGACCATCGAAACGGTCATTCTCGAGCTGCGCGACAACAGTCCCGAAAGGCGCAGCGGCTACGAAATCGCTTTGGACCGTGGAGCTTTGACGGCTTTCACGTCCTGGCTGGAGGCCCGGCCGTCGCCGCGGTCCCGTCGCCGCGCAGTCTGATCTCCCTTACTGGGTTCGGCCACCGCCGGGCTGCCACAGCACATCGCCCTCCGGATTCGCGACCCGCGACAGGATGAACAGCAGATCCGACAGCCGATTCAGATATTTGGCCGGGAGCACGCTGACCGAATCGCCGTGTTCATCGATCGCCTGCCACGCCGCCCGCTCGGCACGCCGGACCACGGTGCGCGCGACGTGCAGGTAGGCCGACAGGGGAGTACCGCCGGGGAGGATGAACGACGTGAGCTTCGACAGCGGCTCGTTGAATTCGTCACACCAGGCTTCGAGCCGGTCGATGTACGGCTGGGTGATCCGCAGCGGCGGGTACTCCGGATTCTCGACCACCGGAGTCGACAGGTCAGCGCCGGCGTCGAAGAGATCGTTCTGAATTTGCAGGAGTACCAAGCGGATTCGCTCGTCCGGTGCACCCGCTGCGATCGCGACGCCGATCGCGGCGTTGGCTTCGTCACAGTCCGCGTACGCCGCCAGGCGCGTGTCGTTCTTCGACACCCGGCTGAAATCGCTGAGGCCGGTCGACCCATCGTCGCCGGTCCGGGTATAGATGCGGGTCAGGTGCACGGCCATGGGTGAAACCGTACTCGCTGGGACCCTGTTCGTTGTCTGACACTGGCCCTTGCCGCTGTTTACACTTAGCCGCGTGAGCGAGCGTTTCGTGGTGACCGGGGGTAGCCGGTTGTCCGGCGAAGTTGCCGTGGGGGGCGCGAAGAACAGCGTGCTCAAGCTGATGGCCGCGGCGTTGTTGGCCGAAGGCACGACCACGATCACCAACTGCCCGGACATCCTGGATGTGCCATTGATGGCGGAGGTGCTCCGCGGTCTCGGGGCGACCGTCGAGCTCGAAGGCGATGTTGCCCGCATCACATCGCCTGACGAGCCCAAGTACGACGCGGATTTCGCCGCGGTCCGGCAGTTCCGCGCTTCGGTGTGTGTGCTCGGTCCGTTGGTGGGCCGCTGCAAGAAGGCGAAAGTCGCCTTACCTGGTGGTGACGCGATCGGTTCGCGGCCGCTGGACATGCACCAATCCGGTCTGCGCCAACTCGGGGCGCGATGCAACATCGAGCACGGTTGCGTGGTCGCCGAGGCGGATCACCTGCGTGGTGCCGAGATCCAGCTCGAGTTCCCGTCGGTGGGCGCGACCGAGAACATCCTGATGGCGGCAGTGCTCGCCGAGGGTGTGACGGTCATCCACAACGCGGCGCGCGAACCCGACATCGTCGATATCTGCGACATGTTGAACCAGATGGGTGCGAAGGTCAGTGGGGGCGGAACCTCGACCCTGACCATCACTGGGGTGGACAAGCTGCATCCGACCGAGCACCGGGTGATCGGTGACCGGATTGTGGCCGCGACCTGGGGGATTGCTGCGGCGATGACGCGCGGCGATGTCGCCGTGACGGGGGTGGACCCGCAACACCTGCAGCTGGTGCTGCACAAGCTCCACGATGCCGGCGCGACCGTGACCCAGCACGACAACGGTTTCCGCGTCGTGCAGTACGAACGGCCGAAAGCCGTCAACGTCGCGACGCTGCCGTACCCGGGATTTCCGACCGACCTGCAACCGATGGCCATCGGCCTGGCGTGTATCGCCGAGGGCACCTCGATGATCACCGAGAACGTGTTCGAAGCCAGGTTCCGGTTCGTCGAGGAGATGATTCGCCTGGGCGCCGATGCCCGGACCGACGGACACCACGCGGTGGTCCGCGGAATTCCGCAGTTGTCGAGTGCGCCGGTATGGGCGTCGGATATTCGCGCCGGCGCCGGCCTGGTGTTGGCGGGATTGGTCGCCGATGGCGATACCGAGGTTCACGACGTTTTCCACATCGACCGCGGGTACCCGTTGTTCGTCGAGAACCTCGTGAGTCTGGGCGCGGAGGTCGAACGGGTCAGTTGACGGCCCTTGGCGTGTCGCATTCGCCGTTCCGACGGACGCTGTGCGACGCATTTCGGTCGAAAAACCGGCCATATGCAGGCGTTTTGTAAAATCAAGATCGGCCCGCTAATGTATTCCAAGTCAGCAGCGAGCGGGGCCGAAAAAGCCCAGAGCAAGAGCTTGACAGCCCGACCAAGAGATAGTAGGTTGGTGGGGTTGCCCGAAAACGGCGTGTTGTTTGAGAACTCAATAGTGTGTTTGGTGGTTTTTGTTTGTTGTTTTTTGACCATGCCTCGTGTTTTCCCGTTTGTGGGGTGTGGTTGTTTTTTTGATGCCAGTTTGTTTGGTGTCTTTTGTTTAGGTCAGATTGTTCTGAACTGGATTCTGTCGGGTTTGTCCCGAAGTTTTTGTTTGGAGAGTTTGATCCTGGCTCAGGACGAACGCTGGCGGCGTGCTTAACACATGCAAGTCGAACGGAAAGGCCCTTCGGGGTACTCGAGTGGCGAACGGGTGAGTAACACGTGGGTGA